>Ga0257121_1001712_pt1 | contig 16226 bp, 12 predicted proteins | sample SI106_100metaG_FD_190180 | JGI IMG/M metagenome (GOLD analysis project Ga0257121, IMG submission 190180) | Marine microbial communities from Saanich Inlet, British Columbia, Canada - SI106_100 | ecosystem: Environmental > Aquatic > Marine > Inlet | place: Canada: British Columbia | collected... | reverse complement strand
ACTACTAATGGTTTAGACAAGAAAAACACTGAGACCTACGCTGCATTTGAGGACGCTACAAATCAGGAAAAAGTAAAGAATTATAAAAATCTTGCAAATAAGATTAAACCTGATGCATTAGAACTAGTTGATTTTATTCAAGAGATGAAATATACTTTAGTTTTAACTGTAGATAATGCAGTATTTTTAGGAGAACATTTAGATGAAGATGGAGAGGAAATAGAAGATAATAAATTTGAAGTATCTTATGATAAATTAGATGATATAGATAAGAACAAGAAAATTGCGTTTCTTAGTAAAAAAGATGATAGAAATTCTTCTGGAGACGTGTTTAATCCAGAGAGTAAAGCACAACTTCCAAGAATAGATGGAGAAGGAAAATCGACTCAATTAAAGAATCGTATTCTTGATTATAAAGAACTTTTATTAGATGTTTTAGAAACAGCAAAAGATTCTAATTGGGTTACAACTAATGGTAAATTAAGTTCATTAATTGAAGAGATAAATACAACATTAGATATTAAGGAGGGAAAGGTTTATGGAGATAAAGGAAAGAAAGTAAGTTGGGAACATTACAACTTTCATGATATGCCTTCTGTAGGAGCTTTAACTTTACTTTCAAAATGGCAAGCAGATGTTAAAAATATGGAATTAGCAGTAATTAGTTTCCTTGCTTCAAATGTTAATGAGTCATTTCTTAAGTTTTCTGGAGCAGAAGCTACCACAATACCATCATCAAATTTTATACTAAAAAATGAGGAATTTAAATCTAAAATTTTCCTTACAGCATTTGATAAATCCTCAACACCAGAAATATTTATTGGAGATTATGAATTAGATTCAAATGGACTTCCTGTTTTGGTGGATAATGAACCTATATGGAATAAGGCTCCCGAAATAGTTCCTGTACTAAACGGAAAAGGTGAATATAGTGTAAAAGGAAATAGAGTAGGTCCTCAAACATATAAAGGATTAATAAAAATATTACAAGATGATGGAAATCAATATTATCCTTTTGAGGGAGAATATCTGGTGGCAGATAAATCATTTGCAGTTTCAGCTACACAAATGAATGTACTTTATGCAAATGATATTGAGAATCCTATACAGGTCTCAGTAGCTGGATACCAACCAGAGGATATTAAAGTATCTTTTAGTGGAGGTGCTCTTACGTCTATCAATAGAAAGAAAGGAGAATATATTATTAAACCATCTCAAGCTAATGTTGGAAAGGAAGTTAATGTTTCTCTTTCAGTCAAGCAAAAGGATGAAAAGAGATATAAACCAATAGGTAAGTCTGTGTTTAGAGTAAAGAATGTGCCTGGACAAACTATTGTAGCAAGATATGCTGACGGCACGTATGATAAGAATAAGGTTAAAGCGAATACGTTTTCTAGTAAAATTAAAGATTTTGATTTTCCAATTAAGTTTTCTGTATCTGAGTTTACTGTAGTGTGTATTGGGACGAAAAGAGTTGAAACGAAGGTTAAAGGATATAAAGTTTCAGAAGCTGCAAAATTAGAGATTAGTAAATTATCAAAAGGTCAGACGGTATTATTTAAGGACTTTGTTGTTAGGCAAAAAGGTGTACCTACCTATCTTGATAGACCAAAAGATAAATTTGAATTAATAATTGAATAAAATTATAATTATGAAAAGAAAAGAAAAGTTATCAATAATATTAGCAATATTTATGCCAATATTATCAGTTGCACAGGTTTTAGAGCCTTTGCAAGATCAACCAGAGGATATTATTAACGGAGCCTATTCAAAGGATCATAATCAACAAAAAGAGGAGGCTTATGAGTATCCTGAAATTGCTGAAAAAGATGTAGTATGGTCCAGAACAATATGGAGAGAAATTGATTTAAGACAAAAGGCTAATCACCACTTTTATTATCCAGCAATTACAGATAGAAATCATTTAAATCCTGAAGAGATGAGTTTAATTGATGTAATAATGGAAGATATTCAAATAGACGATGGAAAAAGAGTATTTAAAGCGGAACAAAACGCTAAAGCAGGAAATGAGTTTAAATATGGTGAATTAAGTTTCCAAGAAAAACTTGCTTTAGGAAGAAAGGGGGATGTAATTGAAACAAAATATGATGAATATGGTGAACCTATGTTTGATGAGTTAGGTAATATTATTTATGATACAATTAAAGGAGCAGCATTTGACAGAACAAATGTTAAAAGATGGAAACTTAAAGAAGAGTGGTTCTTTGATAAACATAGATCAGCAATGAATGTTAGAATTATTGCACTATGTCCTGTTATGGAAATCCCAAATGAAGATAGAGAAGAAGATATGTTTTGGATTTATTTCCCAGACTATAGAGATCTATTAGTTCAAACTAAAGTTGCAAATTTTACTAAGAATAATGCACAACAAAGATCCTATTTAGGAGTTTTTGAGAAAAGAATGTTTGGTAGTAGAGTTTTACAAGAATCTAATATTATGAATAGAGGTGTGACAGATTATATGGTTGGTTTAGATGCATTATTAGAGTCAGACAGAATCAAAGAAGAGATATTTAATATTGAACAAGATATGTGGGAATATTAGATTCTTTAATAAATTAAAATAAAAACCCCATCTTATGGGGTTTTTTTATACTTTAACAATACAAATATTATGAATCAGGAAATAAGTTTAGAAAGAATCTTGTTTGATGTAATTATGTTTTTTGATAGAAATAAAAGACTAATTATCTCAATGACTTTATTTGCTATAATTGGAGTGTTTTTGTTTCAGAAGTTAAAACCTTCATTTTATGAAACAACAGCAATTGCTACTTCTGGAATTTCTGAATATGTGGGAATTGAGATCTCAGAAGATGATGACATGAGAAATCAAAGAATGGCAATAAACCTTATAAATGATTTGCAGCTTGATGTTGATAAAGAAGATTATGAAGCATTGACAAAAAAAATGACTAATTTATCGATTGAATTAGCATCACAAATTAAATTTATTGAGGCTGAACCACTATTAAGACAGGATAAAGATGAAAAATTTCATAATACAGCAGATTTTCAAATTAATTTATTAGTAAGGGACGCAAATATCATTGAGCATGTTCAGTTAGGATTGGAGGATTATTTTGAGAATAATAAATATATTGCTGAATATTGGTTTGAATTTAAAAAAGGAAATGAAGATTTGAAAAAAGCTATAGAAGATGAAATTGAAGATTTACAGAGCTTTCGAGATGAATTGATTACAAAGGAATCGTTAACAGAAATAAGTAACAGTTCTAATTATCTTGCATCTAATAATGAACAGACAATTGCTAATGATATTATTATATTAGAAGAAAGAAAGCGAAAGATAGAAAGAGATATAAAATTAATAAAGCCATTAAGTTTTTCAAAACCTTTTACTCAAACCACAGTAGCTGAAAGAGAAGTCTTGGTTTGGGGTACTGCAATAGGTTTTGTAGCGTTTATTCTTTCAATAATAATTGCTATTATTAGAGAGGTTAAACAAAAATCATTAAAAGAAACAAAATAAATGAAAGTCGGGATAATTGGTTCAGGATATGTTGGTTTAGTAGCTGCTGCATGTTTTGCCGAGATGGGCAATAAGGTTATTTGTGTTGATGTAGATCAGAGAAAAATCACAAATCTTAAAGAAGGAAAAGTTCCAATTTATGAGCCTGGAATTGAACCTTTAGTACTTGATAATCAAAAGAAAGGAACACTACTTTTCACAACACATATAAAGGATGCATTAGATGAATCAACTATTGTATTTATAGCTGTTGGTACTCCTATGGGATCTGATGGTAGTGCAGATTTAAAATATGTTTTGCAAGTTGCTGAAGATATTGGAAATAACATGACACAACATATTATTATAGTAGATAAGAGTACAGTTCCAGTTGGTACAGCTGATTTAGTACAATCTAAAATTCAGGAAACTTTAGATAATAGAAACTCAGACTTAACATTTGATGTGGTATCAAACCCAGAATTTCTGAAGGAAGGGGCTGCAATTGATGATTTCATGAGACCTGATAGAGTTGTTGTTGGTGCAGATAATGAAGAATCTATGAAAAAAATGAAGGAATTATACGCTCCTTTTACTTTTACTCATGACAGATTTATTGGAATGGATATTAGATCTGCTGAGATGACTAAATATGCTGCAAATGCAATGCTGGCAACAAAAATCTCTTTTATCAATGAGATGGCAAATATTTGCGAGCATGTAGGAGCAGATATTAATGAAGTAAGAATAGGTATTGGTTCTGACAAGAGAATAGGATATCAATTTATTTATCCTGGTTGTGGTTATGGAGGAAGTTGCTTCCCTAAGGATGTGAAAGCACTTATTAATATTTCAGAATCAGCTGGTTATTCTCCAGAGTTAGTTGGTGCAGTTGAGAAAGTAAATAATAATCAGAAAAATATTTTATCCAAAAAGTTAAAACAAAAATTTGGGAAGGATTTATCCGGAAAAACTTTTGCTGTTTGGGGTCTTTCTTTTAAGCCTGGAACAGACGACATGAGAGAAGCTCCTTCTATAAACTTGATAAACTACATAGTAAAAAATGGGGGAAAAGTTAATGCTTACGACCCAAAAGCTACCGAACAAGCAAAGTTCTACTTAAATAATATTGAAATTAATTATTGTGAGAATAAATACACTGCTCTTAAGGATGTAGATGCAGTTATTTTGGTTACAGAATGGAAGGAGTTTAGATCTCCAGATTTTCTAAAAATGAGTAATTTGATGAGGGAGAAAGTATTAATTGATGGTAGGAATCAGTTTTCAAAGGAACAAATTAATAAACACGGATTTGAATATCTTCAAATTGGTGTAAAATAGAACAATGAAGATCCGAAAAGCAATTAAGTCTGATTCGGCAAAGGATTTCTCTAATTTATTCTTTTCTAATATATTACAAAAATTTTTTGGGTTTATTCGGGAACCTGTTACTAGCTTCTTTTTTGGTGTTACTTCACCTTTTATAGCATATCAAATATTACGAACTGCAGCTAATCTCTTTTCTCAGTTTACTGTTGGTAATGCATTAAAAGCAAACTTACTCCCTAAATTCACAAAAATCTATGAAGAACATACCTCAGTATCTTTAATAAAGGTATTCTCCTTCTCTAAAAAATCCATGAAATTATTATTTTTTATAAGTCAACTAATCCAAAGTGTGATAATTATATATATCTATATGTATACAGATATTAATAAAATGGTTGATGAGGTTCAATTATTTTTTCCAGGATTTAGTATTTCTGTAGAACATATTATTATATCGCTATTTATTATTTCTATCATTTTAAGCATAAGTATTTGTTTTAACTTCTTTAATATGTTATACCTAATTATCATTCAGGCTAAAGGAGAGTTCTTTAAATATTCTATTGCAACGACACTTAATTCTTTTATCGTTGTTTTATTTATTATTCCACTTTCTTATTTTTTTCATATTATTGGGTTGGTTATAAGTAGATTACTTGGAATTGTCTCATTAACTATTTCTTATATACTACCAATGAATAAGAAAACAGATGGATATGAGGTTGAATTAACTAAGAAAGATATAAATATTCCGATTCTTGTTTTAGGAAATTTTGCAAACATTATTATTGTTTCATCTCAGTTAGTTGCTGGAACTGGAGGGTCTGAAACCATCACTTATTTCTATTATGCTGTTTTTATTCTAAACGCAGTTCTAACCTCAGTTATTGGTAATGTTAGCACTATCCTTTTAAGAAAGATATCTATAGGAAGGAATGATAAATGGATATATCTTTCTTTAGGAGTTTCTGTAATGATAGGTTTACTTATGTGTATATGTTTTTATCTCTTCAGTTACGAAATAGTATATTTTATTTATATGGGGGCTAATAATTTAATATCACTTGGTTTAGATTTTATATCATGGTTCTTAGGATTCTTTAATGTTAGTTCAGATCTAGATATAAAAGGAAAATTTGGAATAGAACAAGTTAAACATACATCCAGATATTTATATCAGTTAAGTTATAGTTTTATATTTATTTTTATTGCTACTATATTATTTCAGCCATTCTTCTCGTTATCAAATAAAAAAACTAAGAAAGCAAGAAATGACATGTCTTTAATATTTCTTTTTGTAGTATTTGGAGGTATCTTTATTCTATCTCTTTTGTCAATTGACGTTAAAATAAAGTCATTAGTTTTAATATATGTTTCCTCTTTTGTAAGTGTTATTTTATCTATATATTCTTATTACTATTATTTGAGAAACCATGTTGAGAAAGAGTAAAATAAATAGAGATATCTTATTGTCGCTTTTCATTATTTCATGTGGAGTAATGATGGCTATAGGTAGATTCTATGATGAAAGATTAGCACTATTAGGAATTAATTTCTCAATAATTTTTAGTAGTATTTTTATGGTATTATTTTTCTCTGTTCTTTTTCTTGTCAAATCAACAAAAATAGATTTAAATAAGATTTTACTTTATATTTTTTATTGTTTTCTAATAATTTCGAGTCTTATTCTTTGGATTATATATGGAGTTACTGATTATGGATTAGTAAAATTTTTTAATTTAGTTCTTATCCCATTACCGATTTCATTAGTGATTATTGAAAAGTTTAACAATAGAGATAGAGATTTAATGATCAATATTCTTCTTGGTATTTCGGTATTACTTTTATTATTCACTTTCTTTAGTTTGTCAACGTTATCATCAACAAGATCAGGTGTTTTAGGAGGTGGTCCTATTGTGTTGTCTAGATGGCTTTGTTTTGGAGCTGTTGTTGTTCTTTTTCACCCTAGAATCAAACGATTTAAAGTTATTTATATACTTTTATTTCTGTTTGCTGCATTATTTACTGGTAGTAGAGGTCCAATATTTTCTATATTCCTTGTTATGATATTATATTTCTTCTTCAATTTCAGGAAAGTATTTTTTAGGACAATTATATTATTGTCATTTCTTATTTCTATTCTCTTTTTTACAGGAATATTTGATCAATTATTACAATATAATAATGTGTCTAGAGTATTTATGAATATAGGAGAAGGAGGATTCAACAAACCTAATAATAGATCATATATTTTCGAGTCCTCTATTCAAGAAATAATATCGTATCCATTAGGAGTTGGTTCTGGAAATTTTGTAGAATACACGGAAGATCCTAGTTTCTTTAAGAATAAAGACTTATTTTATCCTCATAATTTATTTTTCGAAATACTTTGTGAATTTGGTATTATTACTTTTCTAGTTTTTATGATATATCTACTTCAGTCCCTATTATCTTTTAAAATCAATCTATTCAATAAAAGGGAAACAAGAAATATGATGTTTTATAGCTTTGCCTTTTTATTTTTTAATAGTATGGTTAGTGGAGATTTAAATGACGCAAGGTTATTATTTGTATTTATACCGCTAATGTTAGTAAAAGAAAATGAATAAATGTTAATTATATGTAATGGTGCTTTTAAGTCTGGTTCATCATGGTTGCATACAATCTTGGTAGAACTTGATATTGTTAAAAATCTAAATCTACAGAAAGTCCCTAATAAATATACAAATGACATTAACTCTCCTACTACTATTATTGAAAGTCAGCTTGGCAACTTCTTGTTGATTGAGGATTATAGTTTAAACAACTATCTAACAAAGGCTCACTTTTTTAATAAGACAACACTTAGAAGAAAATATCCTGAAGATGTTAAATTCCTCTTTATTGAAAGAGATATGAGAGACGCTATTACTTCTCATTATTTTCATATGATAAATCAATATAGGTATAAACTAAGTTTTGCCTTTTATTATTTCTTTATAGGTAGATACAAAGCATTTGAAATTGCTTTGTTTACTTATAGATGTAAAAAATTTAGAGGTGAAGAAAATTTCTTTCATTTTTCTGAATTAATTTCTAATTTTGAAGAAACAGTTAGAAAGATTGCATTATCTATAGGGATTACAGAGATTTCTGATGAGGAAATAAAAAAAATAAAAGAACAAACTACATTAGATAAGCTCCGAGAGGAACTAAAAAAAGGAAATATTAGTTATTATCCTACAAACAAAGATGATAATTGGAAACTCTTTAGAGAAGGAAAAGTAGGAAGTTGGAGAAAGTACTTTAAAGCTCGTCATGTAAAAGATATTGATAGAATTGAACAGGGTAGATTCTCGATTCTAAGTAAAATAGTTTATACATTAATATTTACTTTGAGGAGAATAATATTTAAAATAGAATAATGTTAGATTTTATTATTAAAAATATATATTTGTTTTCAGCTGCTGGAATGCTGTCTATCGGTCACCTCTATGATGAAAGATTAGCGATTTACAATATAAATATTACATTAATAATATCTATCTTCTATTTTATTAGCGCACTTCTTCTTATTTTAAAGAATAAGACAATGACTATAAGTGTATCAAAGTTCATATTTTATTTGTTTTTTATTCTATTAGTAATTATTAATCTGATAAATTGGATGATCTTTGGTGCTAATGATTACGGAATAGATAAGTTTATTTTCTTTTCTCTTATTATAATTCCTTCCTGTTATATTGCTATTGAGGTATTAAATCAACAAGATATAAATAAATTTCTTTGGATATTAGTTGGAGTTTCTACAATGTTATTATTATTAGGGTTATTTAACTTAGAAGACATCTCTTCTTTTGAAGGAGGAAGAATAACTGCAATGGGAGGAGGTCCAATAGTTTTTTCAAGATGGATGATATTTGCTGTATTAGTTATATTATTTAATAAGAATAAGTATAGTAAATATCTGTATTTATTAATTCCTTTATTTTTATTTATGTCATTTACCGCAGGAAGCAGAGGTCCATTATATGCTTTTGTCATTATATTGTGTTTATATTTCTTATTTTCATTCAGAAAAAATTTTATTAAGGTAGTTGTTATTAGCTTCTTAGGATTTACATCAATCACTACACTTTCGTTAACAGAGAATGATAAAGGAGTGGGTTCACAATCTACATCTAGGATATTTAATACTTCAATCGAAGCTTATGCTAGGGTTGATAGAATAAGAAGATCTATTAAATTAATTCCCAAGGCACCTTTTGGTGTTGGTATAGGTAATTGGGCTCAGGAGTCTAATAAATTCTCTGATCATCAACATGAAGATACTCAATACGCACATAATATCTTTCTTGAACTAATTAATGAATCAGGAATAGTAGTTTTATTGTTGTTTGTTATTTTGTTGATAACAATCTTAGACTCATCACTTTTCCTATTATTTTTTCAAGAGAATTACTGTTCTGTCAGGATAACTTTTATACTATTTTCTTATCTTTTGATAAACGCTTTAGTAAGTGGAGATATAGTAGATAATAGATTGATGTTTATTATGTTGGCATTATTCATGAGCGAGAGACTAAGTTTACAAAAAATATCGAATGCGTAATTGGAGAAAATATAATAAAGCGCTTATACCTTTGACACCACCTCATATAGAGGTGGATGACAGAGATATTGATAAAAAAATAATCGAGACTAATTCATATTTTGCTCGATGGACTTCAGGTTTTGATCAAAAAGATGAATCAGAATTTTGGTATGTAATCTGTGACACTAAAATGCAACTTCAGGATTATAGTAGAAACACTAGAAGTAAGATTAGAAGGGCTAATAAAAAATTATATGTAAAGAAAATTGATGTTGAGTTTGTTTCAAATAATGCATATTCTATATATCAAAAAGCCTTTAGTAGATATGAATCATTATCTTTTCCCGAAGATAGAGATACTTTTATAAAAGATTTACAAGATTTAGAAGGAGATTGGCAGTTTTGGGGTATTTTTTTGAAAGAAAATGATCAATTAGTAGGGTATAGCCAGAATAAGATTGTTGATAATTATTGCGATTATTCTACTGTTAAGTTCGATCCCTCATATCTGAGATATTATTCTAGTTACATCTTGTATTATGAGATGAATAAATATTATTTAAATCAGCATTCTTTTAAATATGTGAATATAGGGGCTAGAACTTTGTTGCATAAAACAAATACCACAAGATATCTTATAGAGAAATTTGGTTTTAGAAAAGCTTATTGTACTCTACATCTAGAGTATAGATATACCTTTAAATTAATAGTTAAATTATTATATATATTCAAACCCTTTTTTCACTTTCTAAAATGGAATTTTTTCTTTAATAAGATTTATGGAGTATTGCTTCATGAAGAGATAAAAAGAACATTTGCTTTTAATTTAATAGATAAGTTACAACCGATCATTATTATTGGAGCAGCTAGATCTGGAACACATCTAATCGCTACAACCATCAAAAAGAATATAGATTGTATTTATCTTAATGAAATTAATGACCTTTGGAAAAAGAGATTCCCATTTTTAGAAATAGATGAAATAGATGAGAATATAATCACTCCTAATAAGGTGAAGCTTGTTAGACAAGATTTTAGAAGATTACTTAAAGGAAAAGACTCTTCTTTCTTATTAGAAAAGACAGCTGCTAATTGTTTAAGATTAGAATTGGTTAACAAGGTTTTTCCAAATACCAAATTCATACATATCTTAAGAGACGGAAGAGATGTCGCTGTTTCTACCAGAAGAAAATACAAGGGAGATATAAGAAAGATATCTAGTAATAGGAACTTAGAAAATCAAGAAGGAAGAAGATTTAGAAACTTTTTTCATGAAATATACCACAAAATTAATAATGGATTAACTTTATTAATGTTGATATCAAATTCATTAAGATATCTAAGAATGAGTCTTGTATTATTAGGATTAAGAAAGAGGGATTTTTGGGGTCCAAGATTTAAAGGTTTTAGAAAATTATATCGTAACGATACATTAATAGCAGTTGCTTCAGAACAATGGAAATATAGTGTAAATTCAATCTTAGACTTTATTGCAAAAAATCCAAATAAAGATATATTAACTTTAAAATATGAGGATTTAATTACGTCGCCTAATACAGTGATTAAAGAAACTATGGAATTTATTTTAGACAAGAATTTTAGAGAAGAGGAATTAATACATGACATCAAAACAAGCGGTTTTGAAACTTGGAAAGATGTGTTAAATGAGAAGGAGGTATCATTAGTAAATTCTAGATTATCAGATTTATTAAAACAATTAGACTATGAGTAATCTTGTTTCCATAATAACTCCATCTTATAATTCCTCAAAATTTATTATGGATTGTATAGATTCTGTTATCTCTCAAACATTTCAGAATTGGGAGATGATTATTGTAGATGATTGTTCTAATGATAATTCTAGAAATATTATATCTAATTTTTCAGAAAAAGATGAAAGAATAAAATCTATCTTTTTGGAAGAGAATGTTGGAGCTGCTGAAGCTAGAAATATCGCTATAAGACAATCAAAAGGAAAATATATTGCTTTTTTGGATTCGGATGATATTTGGAAAAAAAATAAATTAGAAAAGCAGATTTCATTTATGAATGAAAAGGATATTGCATTTTCATTTACAAGTTATCAGACAATTTCAGAAGATGGAAAAACCAAACATTCAGTAATTACAGCTCCTGATAAGATGAGTTATCATTCTTATTTAAAAAACACAATTATTGGTTGCCTTACTGTAATTATTAATAAAGAAAAGACTGGAGATTTTCAGATGCCAAATATTCGATCTTCTCATGATATGGCACTTTGGTTACTTATTATGAAAAGAGGGTTTTCTGCATATGGTTTAGATGAGAATTTAGCATATTATAGAATCGTTTCTACATCAAACACATCAAAAAAATGGAAGGCGGCAAAAGAAGTTTGGGATGTGTACAGAAAAGTAGAGAATCTAAATATCATATATAGTACTTATTGTTTTATAGGATATGCTTTTAATGCAATAAAAAAGAGAATGTCATGATAAAAAGAATTTTTGATTTTTCTTCTTCATTACTTGGATTGGTAATTTTATTTCCATTATTAATTTTAATCTCTTTTGCTATAAAAATTGGTTCCTCAGGCCCCATACTATTTTCACAGAAGAGAGTTGGTAAGGATGGGAAACAATTCATTCTAATTAAATTTAGGTCTATGCTGATAAATCAGCAGAGTAATAATACTGCTACCGCTAAAGGTGATGACAGAATAACTACAATAGGAGTTTTCTTAAGAAAATATAAATTAGACGAACTTCCTGAATTGTGGAATGTTTTAAAGGGAGAAATGAGTTTAGTAGGACCTAGACCAGACGTTCCGGGTTATGCAGATAATTTGAAAGGAGAAGATAGAAAAATATTAAAACTACGACCTGGAATAACAGGAACGGCTAGTTTAAAATATGCAAATGAAGAGGAAATATTAGCTTCTCAAGAAGATCCTCAAAAGTATAATGATGAGGTTATTTTCCCTGATAAAGTAAAAATAAACTTGGAATATTATGAAAATCAAACTATCTGGTTAGACATTAAGATTATCTTTGCAACTATATTCAGAACATCCTATTAAATGGAAAATAAAAAAATATGGCTTTCTTCCCCTCATATGGGAGAAAATGAATTTAAGTATGTGTCGGAGGCATTTGATCTAAATTGGATAGCTCCTATTGGGCCACATTTAAATAAATTCGAAGAAAAGTTATCGGAGATCTCTCTAGGAAAAGATATTGCAGCGGTATCTTCAGGAACCTCAGCAATACATTTAGCATTAATATTGTTAGGAATTCAGAATGGGGATGAGGTGCTTTGTTCTTCATTTACTTTCTCTGCATCAGCAAATCCTATTGTTTATCAGGGAGCAACTCCTATTTTTCTAGATTCTGAGTTAGATACTTGGAATATGAGTCCAGAATTCTTAGAATTAGCAATAAAAGACAGAATAAAAAGAGGTAAAAAACCAAAAGCAATTATTTTGGTTCATTTATATGGTATGCCAGCAAAGATGAATGAGATTTTAGAAATTGCAAATAAATATGATATTCCAATTATTGAAGATGCTGCTGAAGGTTTAGGATCTACTTATTTTGGGAAACCTCTTGGTTGTATGTCAGATTTTGGAATTTATTCTTTTAATGGAAATAAGATAATTACAACTTCAGGTGGTGGAGCTCTTATCTCTTCAGATTCTGAAATGATTAATAAAGCAAAATTCTTATCTGCACAAGCTAGAGATGATGCTCCACATTATGAGCATACTCATATTGGTTACAATTATAGATTAAGTAATGTTTCCGCTTCTATTGGTTTAGGCCAGTTAGAGGTTTTGCAAGATAGAGTGAAAAAAAGAAGAGAGATTTTTAATTTTTATAAAACACAACTTTCTGAGATTAAAGAAATTTCTTTTCCGGATGAAATAGAAGGTTTCTATTCAAATAGATGGCTAACAACAATTCTAATTTCTGAAGATTCAAAAATTACCAAAGAAGAATTAAGATTGTTTTTAGAAAAGGATAATATTGAATCTAGACCACTTTGGAAACCTATGCATATGCAACCAATTTTTAAGGAATATCCTGCTTATGGAGGAGATAATTCGGAATATTTATTTAAATATGGACTTTGTTTACCATCTGGGAGTAATTTATCTGATGAAGATTTAAGTAGAATAATAAATAAAATAAAACAAGCTTTTGAAAAATAGACTTTTAACATTAGATAGATTTTATAAACAGATAATTACATTATCTTTTGATATTGTAATACTAATTTTCTCGTTATGGCTTGCTTTTTTCTTGCAATCTGATGATTTTATTAGTAAACACATTATCACTAATTGGTGGTTAATTATTGTAGTGCCAATTATTGCCATTCCTTTATTTATAAAAACAGGGTTGTATCGATCTGTGTTACAATATACTGGAGTAAAAGTTATCACAACTTCTTTTCAATCTATTACAATCACTTGTATCATTGTAACTTTTATACATTATTATGGAAGAGGGTATTTCCTTGAAATCAATCATGTTTTACCAAGATCCATAATTATTATGTTCTGGTTTATTTCCAATACTTTTATAATTACTTCACGATTTTTGTTGAAAGGGATGATTTATTCTTGGGATACTAGAATTAATAAAAGAAAACAAACTCTTATTTATGGAGCCGGAAATGCTGGAATTCAACTTGTTGAGAGCTTAACTAAGAGTATTGATTATGCTCCAGTTGCTTTTATAGATGATGATAAACAAAAGCAGGGAACCATTATTAATTATCTTCAAATATTCTCTTTTGATAATATTGATAGAGTACTTAAGAAATATGATGTTAAATTAATTTTACTTGCTATTCCATCTGCTTCTCAAAAAAGAAGAGTAGAGATTCTGAAAAAGTTATCTAAATTTCCGCTAGAGGTAAAGGTTCTACCTTCATTAGATAATATTGTAAATGGAGAAGTTACTATAGATAGTATAAAACATGTTCAGGTTGAAGATATATTAGGTAGAGATGCAGTGGATCCTAAAGAAAATTTGTTAAAGAAAAACATAAAAGGTAAAAATATATTGATAACTGGAGCTGGAGGAAGTATTGGATCTGAATTATGCAGACAAATACTTAATTTAAGTCCAAAAAAAATTGTACTTTTTGAAAATTCAGAATTTAATTTATATTCTATACATCAGGAATTATTACAAAGTAGAAAAAGATCTGAGATTATACCAAAACTTGCTACGGTTACCAATCTATATCAGATAAATAAGGTAATTTCTGAGAATCAGATAAATACGATATTTCATGCGGCAGCATATAAACATGTTCCTATGGTAGAAATGAATATTTCAGAAGGTGTTTATAATAATGTAATTGGAACTTATAATGTAGCTAAAGCTGCAATCGAAAATAAAGTAGAGAACATGCTATTAATTAGCACTGATAAGGCGGTTAGACCAACTAATGTAATGGGTGCTTCAAAAAGGTTTTCAGAACTTGTTCTCCAAGCTTTTTCTGATAAAAATTCTTATACTTGTTTTTCAATGGTACGATTCGGAAATGTATTAGATTCCGCTGGTTCTGTTGTTCCTCTTTTCAGAAAACAAATAAAAGAAGGAGGTCCTGTTACAGTAACCCACAGAAATATTACAAGATATTTTATGTCGATTCCTGAGGCGGTTCAATTAGTCCTACAAGCTGGAGCTATGGCTAAAGGAGGAGATGTATTTGTTCTGGATATGGGAGATCCAATAAAAATCTTGGATTTAGCATATAGAATGATTCATTTAAGTGGATTAAAACCAATTGATACAGAAAATCCAAATGGAGATATAAAGATCAAATTTACTGGTTTAAGGCCAGGTGAAAAACTCTATGAAGAACTATTAATTGGAGATGATGTAATTCAATCAGAACACCCAAGAATTATGCAAGCAAGAGAAGAAAAATTAACGTTAGATATTATAGAAAAGAAGGTATTAGAAATTTCTAATTTTAGAGAAAATCAAGATGATCTTGCTATAAAAAACATTCTTTTAAAGAATGTAAATGGATATCATTCACAAGAAGAATGAAATTAGCAATATTAGGAACAAGAGGAATCCCAAATTATTATGGAGGATTTGAACAATTTGCTCAGTATCTATCAAAAGAGTTTACAAGAAAAGGACATGAGGTTTATGTATATAATTCCTCTGCACATCTGTATCAAGAAAAAGTTTGGAATGGGGTAAATATAATTCATTGTAAAGATCCTGAAGATAAGATTGGTACTGCTGGTCAGTTTATTTATGACTTAAATTGCATCTTAGATTCCAGAAAAAGAAATTTTGATATTATTCTTCAGTTAGGGTACACATCAAGTTCTGTTTGGAACTGGCTGTTTTCAAAAAAATCTATCATTATCACAAATATGGATGGTTTAGAGTGGAAAAGGAGTAAGTATTCAAAAATAGTTCAAAAGTTCTTGCTTTTTGCAGAAAGATTAGCGGTGAAATATAGCGATTATTTGATTTCAGACTCAGTTGGAATTCAAAGGTATCTACAAAACAAATATTCAGTAGATTCAAAGTATATTCCATATGGAGCACATCTTATTTCAGATATTGATGATAGTATTCTTCAAGATCATAATCTTACAGAAGGGAGTTATAATATGTTAATTGCTAGGTTGGAACCAGAAAATAATATTGAAACTATATTACAATCAGTTGTAGAGTCTAATACAAAAAGAAAATTTTTGGTGATTGGGAATACTCAGAATAAATATGGACAATACATAAAACAGAAATTTAATGATGATAGAATAATATATTTAGGATATGTTTCTGGCATTAAGAAATTAGATAC
>Ga0257121_1001709_pt1 | contig 16238 bp, 11 predicted proteins | sample SI106_100metaG_FD_190180 | JGI IMG/M metagenome (GOLD analysis project Ga0257121, IMG submission 190180) | Marine microbial communities from Saanich Inlet, British Columbia, Canada - SI106_100 | ecosystem: Environmental > Aquatic > Marine > Inlet | place: Canada: British Columbia | collected... | reverse complement strand
TCTTACAACATCCTCATCATTCTTCATTACTAAGTTACGCATAGCAAAGTTTCCTTCTGCCCAATCCTTGTCAAACTTATTTGGTTCTCCTGGATGATCCTCAGGATGTGCTGTAATATCCATTTCATCAAACGGCACCTCACAATCAGGAATTTCAATTTGAATATATCCCCCTGCCTCATAAGGCATATCTTCTGGAACTTCTACAATAAATTCCTTAATATAAGTAGCTACATTATAATTTGAAACTACTGTCGCTTCCCATTTTTTTACGCCAAATATTTCTTCCGGAATATGAATATCCATATCCTCTCTAACTTTTACTTGACAACTTAATCTATAGTTTTCTGATATTTCTTTCCTTGAAAAATGAGGAGATTCAGTAGGTAAAATACCACCGCCACCTTCATTAACCTGACACGTACATTGAATACAAGTACCTCCACCACCACAAGCTGATGGTAAAAATATTCCATTACTACTTAAAGTAGAGAGCAATGTGCTTCCTCCATCTACAATTATTTCTTTTTCCCCATTTATTTTAATGGTAATTTTACCTGATGGAGAAAGCTTGGTTTTAACATAAAGCAGTATTCCTACCAAGAAAAGAACTACTAATAAGAATACTACTATACTACTTACTATTGTTATTGATGTGTCTAATAATATCATCTTAAATCTACTCTCTTTCGTTAGTAATTTTATCTTCTACTTGCTCAATTATTTCTGATGTGTCAGATTGATTATTATCCAGCTTAATCCCCATAAAACTCATAAAAGCAATTCCCATCAATCCTGTAATAATAAATGTAATACCTAAACCTCTTAGAGCGGGAGGAACATTTGAATATCTTATCTTCTCTCTTATAGCTGCAATACCAACAATAGCTAAGAACCAACCTACACCAGATCCAAGTCCAAATACAGTTGCTTCAGTAATCGTAGCGTAATCATTCTCTTTCATGAATAAAGAAGCTCCTAAAATTGCACAATTCACCGCAATAAGTGGAAGAAAGATACCTAAAGAACTATATAATGTTGGAGAAAATTTCTCAACAATCATTTCAACTAATTGAACCATAGAAGCGATAACAGCAATAAACATAATAAAGGAAAGAAAAGATAAATCTATATTCTTAAATTCTTCTCCTATCCATATTAAAGCTCCCTCCTTAAGAACATAGTTCTCAAGTAAATAATTTACTGGAACTGTAATTCCTAACACAAAGACCACAGCTAATCCTAAACCAATAGATGTTTTTACTGTTTTTGATACTGCTAAATAGGAACACATTCCTAAAAAGTAGGCAAAGACCATATTATCAATAAATATGGACTTAATAAATATATTTGCTAAATCTTGCATAATTTTATTTAGATTCTACTAAACTTTTATTCTTAACTCTTTGAATCCATATAATAATACCAACTGTAATAAGCGCCATTGGAGGTAATATCATCATTCCATTATTTGCATAAAAACCTCCATTCTCAATATACCAAGATAAAGGAATAATCTGAATTTCAAATAAAGTTCCTGACCCTAATAGTTCTCTAAAAAAAGCAACCGCTATCAAAATCCAAGCATAACCAAATGAATTTCCAATTCCATCCAAAAATGATTTCCAAGGACCATTAGCCATTCCAAAAGCTTCTAATCTTCCCATGATAATACAATTGGTAATAATAAGTCCGACAAAAACAGACAGTTCCTTACTAACATCATAAACATAAGCTTTCAATATCTGATCAACTAAAATAACCAAAGTAGCTATCACAACTAATTGTACAATAATTCTGATTCTTGAGGGGATTAACTTCCTCATTAAGGAAATCACAACATTAGCAACAGAAAGAACAACTAATACAGATATAGCCATAACAATAGCTGGCTTTAATTGTACAGTAATAGCCAGTGCAGAACATATACCTAATACTTGAACGGTTACTGGATTGTCACTATCCAATGGATCAGTAATAAGTTTCTTGTTTTTCTTTGAGAATAACGTTTCTTTTTTACTCATAATTAATCTACTATTCTTTTACCTATATTTGATATAGTATCTCTTTTCTCATCTATATTTACTGCTTGCATAGCAGCACTCACTTCTTTTTCTTCTTTATTATCTTCCATTAATCTAAAATAAGGAAGATATCTTTTTAACCTTTCATTTAACATATCTGTAACTCCATCAGAGGTAATTGTACCACCAGAAATACCATCAACTTTATGAATATCTCCATTTGCACCACCCTTTTGAACTAAAATAGAAACAAACTCTCCTTCTTCTAGAATAGTTTTACCTTTAAAAGGATCCTGAAAAAATGATTTATTAATTTCTGCTCCTAGCCCTGGAGTTTCTCCTTTATGATCAAATACAGCTGCAAATACCGTATTGAAATCATCATTAAATGAAATAAAACCACAAATAGGTCCCCATAAACCCTTTCCTCTTAATGGAATAATATACTTTAATTCATCATCAACCTCTGCTATATATAATGGTAATTTCTGTTCAGAAATATCCTTTTTTATCTCCTTAGATAGATCTACATCAAACGCACTCCCTTCTTGTGTTTCCCCAAGATGATTTAAAACAAGTTGATCTATTATATAATTGTCATATTCTATTGCAGCTGAATCTCTAATAATATCAACACCTACAGACTTCAAAATATTCTGTTTCTTTTCTAACTCAACATTACTATCTTGAGCATCTTTCAAAATTATTGATGTTCCAGATAGAATAACAGCTACAACTATTACCATAATAGCCGCAAAACCGAAAGTATAACTATTTTTATTTACATCCATAATTTATCCCTTTGCTCTTTTAAGTCTTCTTTTAATATTTCCTTCTATTACATAATGATCGACAAGTGGAGCAAATACATTCATTAATAAAATTGCTAGCATCATTCCTTCTGGATAAGCTGGGTTAAATACCCTGATTAGTACTGCAAAAATTCCTATTAGGAATCCAACAATAATTTTACCTTTATTAGTTCCGGATGCGGTTACAGGATCTGTAGCCATAAAGACTGCTCCAAAAGCAAATCCTCCTAATATTAAATGTTCATACGCAGGGAGATTCATGAAATCTGTAGCTCCCCACATGTTAAATAATAGTCCCATAATATATCCTCCAGCAAATACTGAAAGCATTGTTCTCCATGAACCAATTCCTGTAATCAATAAAATTGCAGCTCCAATTAAAATTGCAATAGTTGAAGTTTCAGAACAAGAACCAGAAATATATCCAAATAAAGAATCTGATAATTCTGGCAATCTATCTTGAATTTCTACTATCTTTTTGTCTATACCTTGAATAATATTAGCTGATTTATCTTCAACGATAGCTTTAGCAAGCTTTGCTTTTTCTACAGATAAGGAATAATAGTCCGCTAATGGAGTAGCTCCAGAAAAAGAATCTACAGTTGAATCACCACCTATATACGTCCAAACTTTATCTCCAGACATCCAAGAAGGGTACGCGAAGAACAGAAACGCTCTAGCTGTAAGTGCAGGGTTTAGGATGTTCATTCCAGTACCTCCAAAAACTTCTTTACCAATAACAACAGCAAAAATAACAGATACAGCAAGCATCCAAAGAGGTACATTAATTGGCATAATCATAGGGATCAACAAACCTGTAACTAGATAACCTTCATTGACTTGATGCCCTCGAAAACTAGCAAAAGCAAATTCAATTCCTAAGCCTACACCATAAGAAACTAAAATCATAGGTAACATCTTCCAGAAACCAAACATAAAAGAATCTAACAAAGGTGTGTCTTTTATACCTAAAGCTATTTCATAATGTTGGTAACCAATATTCCACATACCAAAGAATAATGCAGGTAAAAGAGCTATTACTACAGTAATCATAGTTCTTTTTAAATCAATACTATCTCTGATGTGAGAACCTGATTTTGTTGTATGATCTGGAACAAATAAGAAGGTTTCAAATGCATCATACGCAGGATACATCTTCTCTAACTTTCCACCTTCCAAGAAGTGAGGTTTTACTGAATTTAATATTTTTCTAAATAATCTCATTAACTATTTTCTTTTCTTACTAAATCTAAACCATGACGAATAATTTTCTGAACTTCAATTTTAGATGTACATACAAACTCACATAATGCGAAATCCTCAGGAGAAACTTCATAGATTCCTAAATTCTCCATTAGTTCAATATCTTCTATCATTATTGCTTTTATGAGTTGATTTGGATAAATATCCATAGGTAACACTTTCTCGTATTCACCAGTCATTACATATGATCTTTCTTCACCATGTAGATTTGCGTCTAAACTATATTTCTTTGATGGAGACAACCAAGAAAGAAAAGTTCTAGAAGCTGAGAATTTATTTAATCCTGGAGCTATCCAACCTAAGAATTCTGATTCATCTCCCTCTGGTATTGCAGTTATCTGATAATCATAAAAACCTAAAGTTCCATTTTCATCAATTTTTTTTCCTGTAAGAACATTTCCGCTAATTACTCTTGTTTTTCCTTCATTCAAATTATCTTTCAGAAAATTTAAAACAGAAGTACCTGCAATTGTTCTATAATATCTTGGATTTTTTATTTGAGAACCTGACACCGCAATTACTCTAGAAGCGTCATATTTTCCATCTTTAAACAAAGTAGCTATAGTAATCACATCTTGAGGAGATAAGTACCAAATAATATCATCTTTATTTATTGGGTCAATATGATGAATTTGAACTCCGACATTACCAGAAGGATGCATTCCTAAAATTCTATTTACCTGAACTCCTTTTGCATCTGCAAAAACTTTTGAAGGGTTTGAATAACCATCAATATTTAGATGGGTAATACCTGAAGTAAGTTTTGTAATAATATCTAAGCCATATTGAAACAACTCTTCTTTTCCATAAAGTGCGAAATCATTATCAATAGCAATTGGATCAGAGTTAAATGCCGAAATAAAAATAGATTTTGGAGTGTCTAAAGGGTTTGCAATTACATCATAAGGCTTTTGTCTGACAAAAGGCCAAACTCCATTTGAACACATTTTATCAATTATTTTTTCTCTACTTAAATCTGTTGTGTCTTCTGAATTTAGATCTTCATATTCAATTTCAATGTCGGAAATAATCACAACCTTTAAAATTCTTCTTTTTTCTCCTCTTACGATATCAGTTACCTCACCACTTACTGGAGAACAAAACTTAACCATTTCATTGTACTTATCTACAAAAAGTATTGTTCCAGCTTTTACCTTATCTCCTATCTTGACAGTAAGTTTTGGTGTCAATCCATGAAAATCAGTTGGTTTTAATTCGTAAGTCTTAGCAACTTCTGATGTAGAATAAACTTGTTCGGATGCTCCTATTAGCTGTATGTTTAGACCTTTTTTTAAACGAATCTCTTCAGACATCTTGAATTATTAGATTTTTCGGTTGCAAAAGTATAAATTTGCATCAAACAAAAACTAATTTCATTCATATTTTTTAATGAAAAATAATAATCAATATTTACTAATACTTTTTGCTGTTCTATTAAGTAGTTTCTATTCATTCGGACAAGAGGAGAATATCATTTTTGAAGACGAGATTTTCAATACAACTATTCTCACTCCACTTTTACATACTGAAAATAATCCAATGAGTAATCCAATTATTCATTTAGGAACAGAAGAAAAACTACAACTTAGTTTTGATGATTTTTCTGAAGATTTGCAAGACTATTATTATACAATTGTTCATTGTAATTCCGATTGGACTCTATCAGATCTAATGCAATCAGAATATATTGATGGATTTTTCGAAAACAGAATTGAGGACTATGAATTTTCTTTTAATACATTACAAAAATACACGCATTACAACTTAGTATTTCCTGAAAATTATCTAAAACCATTATTATCTGGAAACTACATAATTAAAGTGTTTGTAAACAATAATCCGAAAGAAGTTGTCTTAACAAGAAGATTTATGGTTTTAGATGAAAAACTAAATATCTCAAGCAATGTAAAAAGAGCAACTTTAATTGATGATAGAGAATATAAACAAGAAATAGACTTCACTATCTCTCATTATAATGTGTATGTTGCTAATCCATATTCAGATATAAAGGTTGTTATAAAACAAAATAACAGAGAAGACAACTCTATCACAAATTTGCAACCATTATTTGTAAAACAAGATCAGCTAATTTACAATTATGAAAGTGAGAATACTTTTGAGGCAGGCAATGAATTCCGTCATTTTGATATAAAAAGTATAAGATATCAATCTGAAAGAATCAAAGAGATTTCATCTGACAGCAACAACATAAATGTAAAATTATTAACTGATATAAGTAGGTCGTTTGAAGAGTTTATTAGTATACCAGATATAAACGGAGAATTCTTAATAAATAAGCAAGAAGCATGGAATTCAGAAACAGAAGCAGAATATATTAAAGTCAATTTCTCATTATTAGAAAACAGAAAAATTAGTTATGGAGACATCTACCTAATTGGAAGGTTTACCGATTGGAAAATAAAGGAAGATTATAAACTTCAATTTAATGAAATAAGTAGAAGATACGAATGTATCGCTTTACTAAAACAAGGATATTACAATTATCTGTATATAGTACAAGATCATTCAAATAAACAAACTAATTTAACTTTTATAGAAGGTAGTCACTACCAAACAAAGAACGATTACTATATTTATGTATACTACCGTGAAATTGGCAAAAATTACGAACAACTAATTGGTTTTAAGAAAACCTCTTCTGAACTATTTTAACAGTTATAAAACCCTCTAATTTTCTCACATCCAAGTTCCATTTTTTAATATCTATCTTTTATCTATCTTTGCAAATAAATATAAATAGAAAATAAAAATGTCAAAAGGATTTTTTAATGTACCTATAGCTAGTTGTGAGCCAATAAAAAGTTACGCATCAGGAACTTCAGAAAGAGAGGAAGTACTATCAGAATATAACAGAATGTATAACTCACACATTGATATACCAATGCATATTGGAGGGAAAGAATTTTACACAGATGACAAAAGAGAATTATGTCCTCCTCACGACCACAAACATGTAGTTGGTACTTCCAACTATGGAGGAGAGAAAGAAGTGAGAATGGCAATAGACGCAGCAATGAAAGCAAGAGAAAAATGGAGTCAAATGGGTTGGGAACACAGAGCGTCAATATTTCTAAAAGCAGCCGACCTTTTAGCAGGCCCTTTCCGTGCCAGAATGAATGCTGCTACTATGATAGCACAAAGTAAAAATGTATTTCAAGCAGAAATTGATGCATCTTGCGAATTGATTGATTTTTTCAAATTCAATGTGCAATACATGAGTCAGTTATACAAAGAGCAACCAGAATCTTCTCCAGGTATTTGGAATAGATTAGAACACCGGCCGTTAGAAGGATTTGTATTTGCTCTTACTCCTTTTAACTTTACTTCTATCTGCGCCAACCTATGTGCAGCACCTGCAATGCTCGGTAATGTAGTAGTTTGGAAACCTGCAGAAACTCAGATATATTCAGCACAAGTAATTATGGATTTATTTAAAGCTGCTGGTCTGCCTGATGGAGTAATTAATATGGTAACCGTTAGTGGTAAAGAGATTTCGGAAGTAGTATTTCAAGATGAAAACTTTGCAGGTTTACACTTTACTGGTTCTACTAATGTATTCCGTACCTTATGGAAAGGAATTGGTAACAATATAGAAAAATATAAGTCGTACCCAAGAATTGTTGGTGAAACTGGAGGAAAAGATTTTATTGTAGCACATAAATCAGCAGTAGCAGCAGAGGTAGCAACAGCTATTAGTAGAGGTGCTTTTGAATACCAAGGACAAAAATGTTCTGCAGCAAGTAGAGCTTACATTCCAACTAACCTTTGGGGAGATGTAAAAGAACAAATTATTAAAGATGTAAATTCATTTAAAATGGGATCTCCATCTGATACCCTCAACTTTATAAATGCAGTTATTTCCGAAAAAGCATTCGATAGTATCGCTTCTTATATCGATTATGCTAAAAACTCAGATGAAGCTGAAATTATTGTTGGTGGTAATTACGATAAATCAGTAGGTTATTTTATTCAGCCTACTATAATTGTAACTACAAACCCTCAGTTTAAAACTATGGTAGAAGAAGTTTTCGGACCTGTAATGACTATTTATATATATAATGCAGAGAAATGGGAAGAAACTCTTACTTTAGTAGATAATACATCAGAATACGCTCTTACAGGAGCTATCCTATCAGTTGATAGATATGCAGCAGAGATAGCATGTAAGATGTTAGAAAACGCTGCAGGTAACTTCTATATAAATGACAAACCAACAGGAGCAGTTGTAAGTCAACAGCCATTTGGTGGAGCTAGAGGTTCTGGTACAAATGATAAAGCAGGTTCTATTCTTAATTTATTGAGATGGGTCTCTCCACGAACAATTAAAGAAACTTTTGTTCCTCCAACAGATTACAGATACCCTTTTTTAGGAGAGTAGTTCTTTATGAAATTTAATGATTTTAGGTAGTAATAAATCCTTTTCATCATTTACAATAATATAATCGGATAGTTTTTCTTTTTCCTCTTGTGAAATCTGATTCTCTATCCGTTTTTTTATCTCCTTCTTAGAATAATCATCTCTATTTAAAAGTCTTCTCATTCTAAGGTCCAAAGGAGCAGAAACACAAATAACTGCATCTAATCCTATATGAGAATTACTCTCAAAAAGAATAGCGGCCTCTTTTATTACATAGGGTGATGTTTGTTTCTTACACCAATTATTAAACTCCTCTTTTACAATTGGATGAACTAAAGAATTTAATTTTTGTAATTTATCAGAATTTGAGAAAACAATAGAAGCTAGTTTTTCTTTGTTCAAATCTGAATCTTTATAAATGTCATTACCAAATTCTTCTTTTAGTAATTTTATCAATTTTCTAGAAGAAGTCATTATTTTTTTTGCTTGTATATCTGCATTAAAAATTGGAATCCCCAATGATTGGAAAACCGACGCAACATAAGTTTTTCCAGATCCTATTCCTCCTGTAATTCCTATCTTTTTCATTATTTATTAGTTTGTAGTTTTTCGTACAAACATTCGTATAAAGGCAAAATATTTGGTAAGTCAAATTTTTGAGAATGAATAAAAGCGTTTTCTTTAAATTCTTCTAGTTTCTCATTATCCGAAAGTAATTTTATTGCATTTTCTGACATCTGCTTAACATCTCCTACTTCTGACAAATACCCTGTTAGACCATCAATATTTACTTCTGATAACCCTCCAGAGTTGGAAGAAATAACAGATACTCCTGAAGCCATAGCTTCTAATGCTACCAGACCAAAACTTTCTGTTTCAGAAGGAAGTAAAAATAAATCTGAAATCGACATGAACTCTTCTACCGATTTTAGTTTTCCCATGAATTTTACTCTATCAGATATATTAAGTTTCCTGCAAAGTTGTTCTGCTTGTATTCTTTCTGGACCATCACCTATCATTATTAATTTTGAAGGAATTTCTTTTTGTACAATTTCAAAAATCTTCACTACATCTGTTACTCTTTTTACTTTTCTTAAATTGGAAACATGTATCAGTATTTTCTCTTGAGTGTTTGCAAATTTACTTCTCAAAACTTTATCTCCATCTTTATTATAAAGATTAGAATCGATAAAATTTGGTATTACATCTATCTGTTTTGTGATTTTAAAATGATTTAATGTTTCCTTCTTTAAATCTAATGAAACAGAAGTAACTGCATCAGATTTATTTATTGCATATTCAATAACTGGCTTAAAAGATTTGTCCTTACCAAGTAAAGTGATATCCGTTCCATGTAATGTAGTTACAATCGGAATTTTTACACCATAGGTTTCCAGAATATGTTTTGCTTGTATTGCAGCAGATGCATGTGGTATTGCATAATGAACATGCAAAATATCAATCTTTTCATGAAGTACTACGTCTACTAATTTGGAAGTTAAATTAAGTTCATAGGGAGTATAATCAAACAAAGGATAATCTGGCACCGTTACTTCATGAAAAAATGTTTTATCCGATACACGGTCCAATCTAAAAGGCTGGCTATAGCTAATAAAATGGACTTCATGTCCTTTCTCTGCAAGAGCAATTCCAAGTTCAGTAGCTACTACTCCACTACCACCGTAAGTTGGATAACAAACAATACCTATCTTGTAATTCTTTTCAGTTTTCAAAATGATTATATATTTCCTGCATAATATTTGTTCGGACATCCATCTCAAGTAATTTCCAATTATTTGCATCAGGATGAATTCTGTTAGACAAAAATATATAAATTAACTCGGTTTCAGGATCTGCCCATGCAATAGTTCCAGTAAATCCTGTATGTCCAAAACTTGTATGAGAAACAGAATTACAAGTTGGACCTCCTTCATCTGCTGGCTTGTCAAACCCAGCTCCTCTTCTATTGTCATTATTACAAAACTGACACTTTGTAAATTCTTTTACTGTTTCTTGCGAGATATACTTTTCTCCACCATACTCTCCATAATTTAGATACATCTGCATAATTTTTGCCAAGTCATTTGCATTTGAAAATACACCAGCATGCCCTCCTACACCTCCTAACATTGCCGCTCCCTGATCATGAACATATCCCTTAATTAATTGGCTCCTATATAAATAATCTTGCTCAGTTGGAGTTATTCTTGTTTTTTCTATTCTATCCAAAGGCAAATAACCCAAATTTTCCATTCCCAATTTGTTGTAAAAATAATTTTCAGTTAATTTATTTAACTCATTATTATAATTTTTTTCAATAATTTCTTTGAAAAAATAATATCCTAAATCAGAATATTTATATCCTTCATTTTCTCTTAATTCAGAATATTTAATAGTTTTCAGGATTGAGTCTGGGTAAGAAAAATGTAGATAAATATCATCTGCAACTTTATAAGGATATATTGGAGATTCTGTAGAACTGTATAGAGTATCTCTTAGAATTTTTACTCCATTAATTGTGTCGTTATCTAAAGTAGAGTTATAAAATGAAATCCAAGATTTTAATTTAGCTTGATGAGCTAAGATATCTCTTATCACAAGTTCTGATTTATTTGATGTATCTAGATCCAGATACATCCCTAAAGTATTATCAATATTTAATTTTCCATCATCAACCATTTTCATAAGTAAAGGAATTGTAGCACTGATTTTTGTTATAGAAGCTAAGTCATAGATATCTGAATTATCTACCTTTTTCTTATTTGAATAAGTATGATATCCATAAGATTTATTAAAAATGATTTTACTTTCTTTTGCAATCAGAATTTGACAACCAGGAGTAGATTCTTCTGATATTGCATTTTTAGCTAAACTATCAATCTTATACAAATCAGATTCATTTACTCCAAATTCTTCTGGGATACTATATTCTAATCTGATTTTATTGGTTTCTATTCCGTAATTTAAAGCGTAGTGTTTTGTGGATACTGGCAATTTTCCTTTAGTTCCAAAACCTCCAAAAATTGCTTGAGAAGTCATCTCTTGTGATATTTCACTGTTTTGATACGATATTAAAACCGCATTAAAATTATTTACAAAAAGAAAAGAATTTAAAGCGTAAGGACTAGCAAAAACACTAAGTACAACTTTTGATTGTACTGCAATTTTCTGAATAAAAAGATCTGTTTTTCTACTAACCTTATAACTTTTCCAGGCAGATACATTCGATTTATGCAGACCAACAATTACAAGGTTATACTCTGAAAGTTTACTCAAAATAGCTCCTTTTTCCTCTTCAGAAGCGGATTCTTTAATTTTATAGTGATCAATTTTTGCATACTTACTTAATGTATTCTGAAATTCAGTTCCATCTTCCCCTATCGAAACGGAAGCTATGTTTAAAGTATCTAATCTTTTCAGGGGTAATAAATTATCATAGTTCTGAACTAATGTGATGGAATTTTTTATTAATTTTCTGTTAATTAAATGTGTATTATTGGTAACAATCTCATTTTCCACTTTTTCTAAATTTAGTGTTGTAAATTCTGATAATCCCATCCAATATTTACTCTTTAAAATTTTCTTACATCTTTCATCTACTTCTTCTTGAGTAATTTCTCCATTTTCAATTGCTAATTTTATTTGATCTATTGCTTTAGGGACATCCTCCGAAAAAAGCAAAACATCATTTCCTGCCAAAAGTGCTTTTACATCTACAACTCCTGGTTTATAGAACTTGCTTACTCCTTTCATATTAAGTGCATCTGTAATAACTAATCCTTTAAACTCTAATTCTGTTTTAAGTAATCCGTTTACCACTTCTGGAGACAAGGAAACTGCTAAATTTTTTGTTTTGTCTAATGAAGGAATATTAAGATGAGCAACCATTACGGAGCCTAATCCGTTTTTAATCAACATTTTAAAAGGTAATAATTCTACAGAATCTAATCTTTCTTTTGAATGTTTTATTACTGGAAGTTCTTTATGAGAGTCAGAATCGGTATCTCCATGTCCAGGGAAATGTTTGGCACAAGCTAACACCTTATTATCTTGCATTCCTTTCATATACTGAATTCCTAACTCTCCAACTCTAATTGGATCTTCACCAAAAGAACGATTTCCAATAATAGGATTGTCAGGATTAAAATTTACATCTACAACAGGAGCAAAATTGATATTTACTCCAATAAGTTTACACTGTCGTGCAACCTCCTCTCCCATTTGGTAAATCAATTTTTCATCCTGAATTGAACCCAAGGTCATTTGCCAAGGAAATCGGATTGATGAATCTAATCTCATAGCAACACCCCACTCTGCATCTAAAGCAATCATAAGTGGAGTTTCTGAAACAGATTGATAGTAATTGGTCAGTTTAGCCTGCCGAACAGGACCACCTTGTAAAAACATCAATCCTCCAATTTTATAGTTTTGAATCAGATTGGAAATATATCTAGTATGAGATTCATCCTTGTTAGAATAAGCGGCAACCATAAGAAGTTGTGAAATTCTTTCTTCTGGGCTCATATTACTAATAATAGAATCTGCCCATTTTTCAGATTCAATATTCTGAGAAAACAGAAAGTTTGCAAAAAACAAGAACAGTAGAAACAATACCTTTTTACACATAAGCTCCTGTTACCGAGTCTCTTATTTGTTCGTTCTTTTTAGCAGTAGTATAACCTTTAGATCTGTTCTTGAAACCTGTACGAGCAAGTATTTTTACATCTAATATGGTACAATCTGTCTTTATTCCATTTTGTTTAAGGAATCTGACATAGATTTCTTTTCTTAAGATTGGATATTCGCTTTTCCATTCTCTTGAAAAAACTACTTTCCTTAGTTCATATTCTTTATTGTTATTATCCTTTACTTTAAAAGTAGCGTAGACTATTTCTCCTTCTTTAATTTCTTCCATAACATATTTTTTACAAATTTATGAAAGCAAACGAAAATTGGTTTTGTGGAAGTATAGATATTTTGAACTTGTTATTAACATTAGGTGATTACATCAAGCTTTCAATCTGAAAATTACTCCACTTTTTCACCGCTAATAAATTTGTTGCAAAAAAGAAGCCCGAACAAATGTCCAGGCTTCTTTATATTAAGATTAACTTAACTTCTTATTGAAGGATTAATTTATTGTTAATTACTCCATTATCCGTAGTAATCTCTAAGAAGTAAACTCCTTGTGTATAAGTAGATAAATTTACTTGTTTAGTGTATTCACCAACAAACTCATTCAAGTTTTCAGTGTAAACAACTTCACCAATTATATTAATGATTCTAAGTTCTAAATCTTGTCTTGATAAACTGTTGAACTCAATATTAAATACATCTTGTGATGGATTTGGATAAATAGTAATCTCATCTATATTATAAGTTTCAATTCCAGTTGAAATAAGTGTAATACATGCATCAGGATCACTACAAGTTACCAAAGGATCATACTCTTCATAAAGAGGATCTCCACATCCATCTGGAAGATCACAAGAACCATCATCACAAAGAGCTGTTGCATCATAATTACATGCTGTAGCATCTGTACAACCATCAGGCAACTCACAAGAACCATCATCACAAGTAGCATTTGCATCGTAATTACATGCTGTTGGATCTGTACAACCATAAGCTGTTAAACAAGAACCATCATCACAAGTAGCTGTAGAATCATAATTACATGCTAATGTATCTGTACAACCATCAGGCAAGATACAAGAACCATCATCACAAGTAGCTGTTGAATCATAGTTACATGCTAAAGGATCAGTACATCCATCAGGTAAGATACAAGAACCATCGTCACAAGTAGCTATAGAGTCATAATTACAAGCTGATACATCTGTACAACCATCAGGTAAAATACAAGAACCATCATCACAAGTAGCTGTAGCATCATAATTACATGCTGTTAGATCAGTACAACCATCAGGCAACTCACAAGAACCGTCATCACAAGTAGCATTTGCATCATAGTTACATGCTGTTAGATCAGTACATCCATTAGGTAATGTACAGGAACCATCGTCACAGGTAGCTGAAGGATCATAGTTACATGCTGTTAAATCAGTACAACCGTAAGATGTTAAACAAGAACCATCGTCACAGATAGCTGTTGCATCATAGTTACATGCTAAAGGATCTGTACAACCATCAGGTAATATACAAGAACCATCATTACAGTTAGCAGTTGGATCATAATTACATGCTAAAGGATCTGTACAACCATCAGGAATAATACAAGAGCCATCATCACAACCCGCCAATGGATTATAGTTACAGGCAGTAGGATATGTACACCCTTGATAAGTACACGAACCATCGTCACAGGTAGCTGAAGGATCATAATTACACGCTGTTAAATTTGTACAACCATCAGGTAAGATACAAGAACCATCATCACAAGTAGCTGTTGAATCATAGTTACATGCTGTTAAATCAGTACAACCGTAAGTGGTTAAACAAGAACCATCATCACAAATAGCTGTTGAATCATAGTTACATGCTAGTGGATCCATACAACCATCAGGTAACTCACAAGAACCATCATCACAAGTAGCTGTTGAATCATAGTTACATGCTGTTAAATCAGTACAACCGTAAGCGGTTAAACAAGAACCATCATCACAGGTTGCTGTTGAATCATAGTTACATGCTGTTAAATCCGTACAACCGTAAGATGTTAAGCAAGAACCATCATCACAAGTAGCTGTTGAATCATAGTTACATGCTGTTAAATCAGTACAACCGTAAGATGTTAAGCAAGAACCATCATCACAAATAGCTGTTGAATCATAATTACATGCTGTTAAATCAGTACAACCGTAAGATGTTAAGCAAGAACCATCATCACAAGTAGCTGTTGAATCATAGTTACATGCTAAAGGATCTGTACAACCGTAAGCGGTTAAACAAGAACCATCATCACAAGTAGCTGTTGAATCATAATTACATGCTGTTAAATCAGTACAACCATAAGCGGTTAAACAAGAACCATCATCACAGGTTGCTGTTGAATCATAGTTACATGCTAAAGGATCTGTACAACCGTAAGATGTTAAGCAAGAACCATCATCACAAGTAGCTGTTGAATCATAATTACATGCTGTTAAATCAGTACAACCGTAAGATGTTAAGCAAGAACCATCATCACAAGTAGCTGTTGAATCATAGTTACATGCTGTTAAATCAGTACAACCATCAGGCAAAATACAAGAAGCGTCATCACAATTAGCCGAAGGATCATAATTACATGCTGTTAAATCAGTACAACCTGGATTACCTGAACAAGAACCATCATCACAAGTAGCTGTTGAATCGTAGTTACACGCTAATGGAGATGTACATCCTAAAAGACCTGAACAAGAACCATCATCACAGGTAGCTGTTGGATCATAGTTACATGCTGTTAAATCAGTACAACCATATATAGTTAAACAAGAACCGTCATCACATATAGCTGTTGCGTCATAGTTACATGCTAAAGGATCTGTACAACCATCAGGTAACTCACAAGAACCATCATCACAAGTAGCTGTTGAATCATAGTTACATGCTGTTAAATCAGTACAACCATAAGCGGTTAAACAAGAACCATCATCACAGGTTGCTGTTGAATCATAGTTACATGCTGTTAAATCAGTACAACCATAAGATGTTAAACAAGAACCATCATCACAATTAGCTGTTGGATCATAATTACATGCTGTTAAATCAGTACAACCTGTATTACCGAAACAAGAACCGTCGTCACAGGTTGCTGTA
>Ga0257121_1001703_pt1 | contig 16269 bp, 16 predicted proteins | sample SI106_100metaG_FD_190180 | JGI IMG/M metagenome (GOLD analysis project Ga0257121, IMG submission 190180) | Marine microbial communities from Saanich Inlet, British Columbia, Canada - SI106_100 | ecosystem: Environmental > Aquatic > Marine > Inlet | place: Canada: British Columbia | collected... | reverse complement strand
CCAGCTTTATCATCTGAAACTAGAATTGAACCATCAAAGTATTGTTGAACGTCTACTGGTCTACCTAAGTAAGTACCCATTTCAGTCATCCAACCATCAGCAAAAGGCTCTGTTTTTTTTGCATTACCTTTTGAGTCTAGATAAGTAACCATTACTCTGGCACCTCTTGGTTTTACAGCATTCCAAGAACCATGTTGTGCACTAAATATTGCATTATGGTATTTTTTTGGAAACTGTTTTCCAGTGTAAAACATCATACCTAAGTCAGCAGCATGAGCAATCATCTCTACTTGAGGTTTTACATATCTGTCAGCATCTTTTTTAGGAATTGTTTTTCCTTTATACTCGTTAGTTCTCACTTCTCCACCACCAGTATACGGGTGACCATACCACATACCCATTTTAGGCATTTTATTCAATTCACCTGGAGGAGTTTCATCTCCCATACCGTCAACCTGGTTATCAGTAAACCACAAAGATCCATCTTTTGGATTAAAAGCATGTCCAACTGAATTTCTTATTCCAGTTGCAACAACTTCTCTATCAAGATCTCCTGGGAATCGATTAAATCTAATCATTCCACCAATTCCAACTTCTTGATATAAGTCCAACTTATTAGCTGGAGCTACATTATGTGGTTGACCCAAACTAACGTAAAGTTTGTTATCTGCTTTACTAATAGCACAAACCCTAGCAGTATGGTTATACGACTCTTCTTCTACAGGTATCAAATTTCCCTGACCTATAATTGGCACTGCTACTGTATCTGGACTTTCCATAAAATATTCAGCAGCTGGAAACCATAAAACTCTATTTCTTTCTGCCACATATAAGTGTCCATCATCGCTGAAACAAACACCATTAGGGATATCAAATTTAACTGTTGGAGCAAACTGCTCTACAGTATCTGCAATATCATCCATATCTCTATCTGTTGCTTGCCAAACTTTATCTTTTCTTGTTCCAATCCAAACAGTTGTTTTATTTCTTGCAACTGCCATGTGTCTTGCATCCGGCACTACTGCAAATACACTGATGCTAAATCCAGCAGGTAAATTAATATTTGGTAAAATATTTTTCTTTACATTTGCTGCAAATTTAGTGTCTTGTGGAATAACAATAGCTTGCGTGTCATCACCCGACTTGTACATACTACTCAATTTTTTAATAGTTGCTTCATCCCCAGCAGAAAAAACTTGTGTAGTTATTGAGCTTAGAAACAAAAAAGCACTTATTATTAAAAATGTTTTTTTCATTTTCCCCCCTTTAAGTTATGTTTGCAGATATCCTCTCAGGATTTTTAGAACATGTATAGGTAATAATGCAAAAATGTCACAGGTAAAACGGCAATATTGAATTCTTATTCAATTTGAGATTGTATTAATTAACTTTATTTCTACAATTTCCTGTGTTGAAAAACTCATCAATATTATCTATCGCTAAGTTAGCCATTGCTGTTCTAGTATCTTTAGTTGCGCTACCAAGATGAGGTAAAATGAAAGCAGTTTTAATTTTTAGGTAACCAGGATTTAAATTTGGTTCCCCCTTATAAACATCTAAACCAGCTGCATAAATTTTTCTTCTATTTAAAGCATCAATTAAAGCTTCATCATCTACAATATCACCTCGTGCAACGTTTGTGATTACTGCACCTTTAGGAAAATATTCTACTGTTTCCTTGTTAATTAAATTTACAGTTTCTTTTGTAGCAGGGCAACAAATCGACAAAACATCTGATACTGAAAAAAGGCTTTTTAAACTATCATGATAAATAGCACCCTGTTCTTTTTCTTCACTTAATTTAGAACGATTATGATAATGAATTATCATTCCAAGTGACTTTGCAATTTTTGCAATTTTTTGTCCAATTCTTCCCATTCCCAAAATACCAAGTCTAGTACCTGTTAACTGCTTCCCAATTAAATAATCTGCAGACCATTTCCAGTTACTTTCTTTAGCAGCTTCAATTCCCTCCGCTGCTCTTCTGCATGCTCCTAAAATGAGAAGAATTCCTATTTCAGCAGTTGCATCTGACAAAACTTCGGGTGTGTTGGTTACAGCTATTCCTCTTTTTTTTGCGGCTTCTAAATCTATATTTCCAAATCCAACAGCAAAATTTGAAATTACTTTAACAGTATCGGGTAGTTTATTGATTGTTTCTTCATCCATTTTATCAGTCAAAGATGTCAACACAGCATCACAACCCTCACTTAATTCAATTAATTTTGACTGTGAATAAAGTTCGTCATTTGAATTTAATTTTGCATCAAAAGTTTTTTGAGCTTTATCTTCGCAATCTTTAAGTAGTCTTCTTGTAACCAATATCTTCTTCATAATTAATTCCTTAGTAGTGCTTGTGGTTTTGGGCCTCCTGTATACCAATCTAAAACTTCAATTGTATGTACAATTGGAACTTTTGTACCATGAGAAATTTGGGTAATACAACCAATATTTCCTGTTGAAATAAAATCAGGTTTCAAACTTTCAATATTATTTACTTTTTTAGATAATAATTTTTTAGCTATTTCTGACTGTAAAATATTGTATGTCCCTGCAGAACCACAACAGATATGACCCTCTGGGATTTCAAGAATTTCATTATTTGTTTTTTCTAGAAGAGATATAGGTTGAGAGTGAATTTTTTGACCATGCTGCATAGAGCACGCTGAATGATATGCAACTTTATATTTTTTATTTTTTTCTTTAAGGTCTAATTTTAAACTCTCAAATATATATTCTGATATATCTCTAGTCAGCTCAGAGATAACTCTCGCTTTTTTGCTTAATTCTTTATCGTCTCTAAATATAAATCCATAATCCTTCATTGTCGTACCGCAGCCTGATGTATTAGATAAAATTGCATCTAAATTTCCTTTTTGGTGCTCATCATACCAAGTATTAATATTATTTTTAAAGTCTTGATGTGCATCTTCTTCTTTTCCCAAATGATGATTTAAAGATCCACAACATCTAATTTTTTTTGGAACTACAACTTCAACCCCATGCCTATTTAGCAATCTAATAGTTGCCTCATTAATTTGTGGAGATATTTCTTTTTGTACACAACCTGTCAATAAAGCAACTCTTGCAATTTTCTTTTTTCCTTTAGCTTTGTAAATTTCTTTATTTGGAAGTTGTTTTTTTGGAAAATGAGTAGGCATAAGCTCTATCATGTCCTTAATCTTTGACGGAAATAAAAATTTGAAAGGTTTGCTTAATTTAACTAAAAAACTGGATAATCTAAAAATTTTTGTATTAGGTAAAGTGATTGATAAAAAATATCTAATCAGTTTGTCAAAAAAAGATCTTTCATAATTTTTTTCGATATATTTTTTACCATGATCTATAATGTGCATATAGTTCACTCCTGCAGGACATGTGGTCATGCAGCTATAACAAGATAGACATCTGTCAATATGCTTAACAACTTTACTTGTTGGTTTTTTATTATTTTCCAACATATCTTTAATCAAATAAATTCTTCCTCTAGGTCCATCAAGTTCGTCTCCTAACAATTGATGAGTGGGGCACGTTGCATTACACATTCCGCAATGAACACATTGTTTGAAAATTTTTTCGGTAGCTAAATTATCTTTATTTTCTAACTGTTTTTTTGAAAAATTTGTTTGCATTAAACTCCTCTATACATCTTTCCAGGATTTAAAATTCTTTTTGGATCAAAACTTTGTTTAATCTTTTTAGAAATCATCAGCCTAACATCATCAATTGTAAAAATTGACTCTTCATAATCATACTCAGGAGATGCCTTAATAATTGTTAGGTATCCACCATGCTCTTTAGTAATTTTCTTAATTTCCTTAATTTTCATATTTTTTTTTGCAGGCATCTCAATCCAAAATAATGAACCACACCAATCAATATAATATTTAAATTTATTACTTAAATACCTCATCATTTTGGACCCGTTAGAAGGTTCAATAACTATTCTCACCAAATTATTTTTGGTCTTTTCAAAAAGCTCTAGATTATTTATTTTTTTCCAAAAAGGTTCAGATTGATAACTATCCAATAAAAATGTCTTATAAGTGTTTAATTGCAACTCTTCTGTCAAAGATTTTATTTTTTCATTAATAGAAATTTTATCTCCCTCAACTCTAAATGCTAAAAATGAGCCTTTAAAATCCAAATCATTGAATTTGAATATTTTATCTCTATTCTTTAAGTAACTGTCGTCCTTAGGTTCTTCAGGGATAAATACAGCGCCTGATACCTCACTACTTGAACCAGATATTTTGTTAAATAGGTCATAAATCAATTGATTGTTTTTTACGTCAATTACGATTGTATTAGAAAATTTTTTCTTTGGTAAAACTTTAAGAGTTATTTCAGTTAAAACGCATAAAGTTCCAAAAGAACCTGTAATTAATTTTGACAAGTCATAACCCGTTACATTTTTTACAACAGTTCCTCCAGATTTAATAATATCTCCTTTGCCATTTACTCCTTTAAACCCCAAGACATGGTCTCTTACACTTCCAACTTTAAATCTTCTTGAACCTGCATAATTACATGACAAATAGCCAGCAACAGTACCTTTGTTAGATTGTCCATTTTCTATAAAACCAAAATCAATTGGTTCAAAAGCTAATTCTTGATTGTTTTTTTCTAAAGCTTTCTCAACATCCTCTAATAGAGTGCCAGCTTTTACTTTTATGTATAGTTCCTCTGGAAAATAATCAATGATACCTGTTAATTTGGAAAGTGAAATTTTATTAGATGTTTGTGTTTTATTTCCAATAAAATTTTTTGTATTAGTTCCAATAATTTCAGTTGGAAGATTTTTTTTATAAAATTCTTTAATTAAAATTGATACTTCTTCCTCATTTTTTGGGAAATAAGTATTGTTAGAATCTTGGAAGATCTGGGAATTTATTTTCGACCTTATGGACATGAACCCTTCCTTCCTCTGTGCATTTTCTTAAGATAGGATAAACTTTTCCTGGATTTAATAAATTTTTTTCATCTAATGATTTTTTAATATCAAGCTGTTGTTGAATATCCTTGTCATTAAACATTTCACACATTAATTCTCTTTTTTCTATACCAACTCCATGTTCACCAGTAATAACCCCACCTAATTTCACACAAAGTTTAAGTATTTCTGCCCCAAACTCCTCTGTTTTTCTAAGTTGCTCTTTATCGCTTCCATCGAACATTATCAATGGATGAAGATTTCCATCTCCTGCATGAAAACAATTAGCAACTAATAATTCATATTTTTGAGATAATTTTTTAATCTCTAATAAGGCTACTGCAAGCTTCCCTCTTGGAATAACACCATCCATGCAATAATAATCAGGAGCCATCGCACCACAAGCTGGAAAAGCTGCCTTTCTTCCGGCCCAAAACGATAATCTTTCTTTTTCATTTTTACTCAACTTTAAACTTGAGCAATTATTTTTTTTTGAAATTTCACTTACTTTCTTCAATAATTCATTTACTTCAGACTCGGTCCCGTCTAACTCAACTATTAATAATAATTCTGCGTCACGTGGATATCCTGCTTTACTAAAATTATCAGTTGCTTCAATTAAAGCTTTGTCCATTATTTCCATCCCAGCTGGGACAATTCCATTAGATATAATATCTGAGGCTGCATTACCTCCTTCTTTAATTGATGGAAACCCTATCAATGCTGCTTTAACTACTTGAGGTTTTTTTAAAATTTTAACAGTTACCTCCGTCACAACTCCAAGCAATCCTTCAGAGCCACAAATCAAACCCATTAAATCATATCCCTCTTGATCTAATGTTTTTCCTCCAATTCTACAAATAGTTCCATCCATCAAAACCATTTCAACACCTAAAATATTGTTCGTAGTTGTTCCATATTTTAAAGAATGAACACCGCCAGAGTTTTCCGCAACATTTCCTCCAATAGAACAGGCTAGTTGACTAGATGGATCTGGAGCATAATAAAAATCTTTATGTTGTACTGCATGAGTTATTCCTAAATTAGTAACACCTGGTTGAGTAACTACGTATTTATTTTCATAATTAATGTCTAAAATTTTATTAAATTTTCCTAACCCTAATACAACCGCATCCTGCAGTGGTAAAGCACCTCCTGACAAACCTGTACCTGCACCTCTTGGTATTACTTTTATATTTTCTTCATAACAATATTTTAAAATCTCACTAACTTCTTTTGTATCTTTTGGCAAAATTACAGTTAATGGAGTTTGTGTGTAAGCTGCTAAAGCGTCTGTTTCATAAGGTTTAATTTCATCAGGATGACTTAACACATTTTCTGAACCAGAAATTTTAGATAAGTTTTTTACAATTTCATCTTTACGTTTGATTGTATTTTTATCAATTTTCGGTAGCACTAGATCAGTCATTAATACTAGCCTAGCATTTTTTTGATATTTTCCAATGCGTTAGAAATGTTATCTTGAGAGGCTGCAAAACTAAATCTTACATAATCTTTAGAAGTTTTACCAAAAGCAGTTCCTGGAACTATTGCAACTCCAGCTTCATGCATTGCTCTTTTACAAAATTCTGAACCATTCATTCCAGTTCCTATAACTTTAGGAAAAGCGTAAAATGCTCCCCCTGGCAAACTACATTCAACACCTGGCAAACTATTTAGCCCTTCATGAATTAATTTTCTTCTTTGGGTAAATTTTTCCATCATTTCATTTATAGAGTCATCAGGCCCATCTAAAGCCGCAATACCTGCAAACTGCGCTGCTGCATTAACACATGAAACGCTATTAATTAACAATTTATTAATATGTTCAACTAATTCTTCTGGCCAAAAACTCCAACCCAATCTCCAACCAGTCATTGAATAGGCTTTACTCCAACCTTCAAGAACTATTAATCTATCTCTTAATTCTGGATAATTAAAAAATGAAGGCATTTCTTTTCCATCAAAAATTTGTCTACTATAAATTTCATCACTTAGAATTGTTACATGAGGATATTTTTTTAGTCCCTCTGCTAATTTGTCTATTTCTAATTTTTCTACAAAGCTTCCTGTGGGATTATTCGGATTAATTAAAATTAACAATCTAGTTTTATTGGTTATCAAAGACAAAATCTTATCAGCACTAAATTTTAAATCTTTGTCTTCAGTCAAATCATAAGGGACTGCTGTTGATCCAGTATAATTAATCATAGACTCATAAATTGGAAATGCAGGTGTTGGGTGAATAATTTCTGCCCCAGGTTCACCAAAACATTGAATGGCGTAATGCATTGTGGGTTTTCCACCTGGCATTATAATAATTCTCTCAGGATCTATATCTTGATTATAAAGTTTTTTAATTTTTCTAGTGACTGATTGTCTGCACTCAAGAATTCCATTTGAAAGAACATACCCATGATGACCATCATCTAGAGCTTTTTTAGCTGCTTCAACTATATGTTTTGGCGTTTTGAAATCAGGTTGACCAAGTCCTAGATGTATCATTGGGTTTCCTGCTGCTTCTAATTTTTTAGCTTCTGCTAAAACACTGAAAGCTGACTCAGTTCCCAAGCGATTTAAACTTGCTGCTAATTTCATTTTTTAATTCTCCTTAATTATTTATTTTCGATAAATTATTTTTGATCTATTCAATTCTTGAATAGTTTTGCATCCCATTAGTACCATATTTCGATTAATTTCATCGTGCATATTCTGCAATAGACGTTCTACTCCTGCTTGACCCCCAGCACCTAGAGAAAATAAGAACATTTTACCGAAACTGCACGCTGTAGCCCCTGCTGCTAAAGCCTTTAAAACGTGAGTACCTCTTCTAATTCCACCATCTAAAATAATTTCAAGTTTATCACCAACCGCATCTGAGATTTCTTTTACTTGATCAAAAGGTGATCTTGAGCCATCAAGCTGCCTTCCACCATGATTTGAGATCATTATAGCCGTACAACCAATATCAATTGCTCTCTTAGCATCCTCTACTGACATTACACCTTTCAATGCAAAAGGTTTGTTCCATTTTTTTGCACAATACTCAGCATCTTTCCAGTTCATTGCTGGATCATACTGTTCGTTAATATATTGTATTACTGATTTTGAAATATTAGTTCCTTTATCAGTCTTAGTTTTTACATTCGACAATTCAAATTTTCCATGCGTAAAATAATTAAATACCCATTCTGGATGCAATGCAAAACTCATTAAACTTTGTAGTGTAAGTTTTGGTGGTGTAGTAAATCCTGTTCTGTGATCTCGCTCTCTATTCCCAGCAACCAATGTGTCAACGGTTAAGCACATACCATCATAGCCTGATGTTCTACATCTCTCAATTAAATCATCCGTGATTGATTGATCTTTATGAACATAAAGTTGAAATAATTTTGGTCCTTTTGAAATTTCGGCAATTTCTTCAATTGTGTTGTTTGCCATTGTAGACATACTATAAAAAGTTCCAAACTTTTCAGCAGCTCGAGCTGAGGCTTTATCACCGTCGTGATGATAAAGTCTTTGCATAGCAGTTGGAGATAAAAATATAGGCATATCAATTTTTTTACCAAAAACAGTTGTTGATAAATCAGGTTTGCCTACACTTGCTAAAACATTGGGAACTAAATCACAATCATTAAATGCTTCTGTATTTCTTTTAAGAGTAGCCTCATCATCTGCACCGCCATCAATGTAATGGAAGATGGGTGAAGGTAGTCTTTTTTTTGCTAACTTTCTAAAGTCACTAAAATTATAACAATCTTTTAAATTCATAGTTGTTATCAAAAATTTTTAATTAGATTAAACATATAACTATTCGCACCAGGATTTTTGTCTCCAATGCTTGCATTAGATACATGATTGTAGGATATACCAATTTTAGAATTTTCAGATAAATCATAAGAAAACTGAATTTCAGATTTAAATTCAAGAACATGACCCAAATCTTTTCCGTCTCCTTTGAAGTACAAGCCAGGTGCAAAACTAGGTGTGAATGTTAAAACACCCATATCAACGTTCCACTCAAATCCTGTATAAACATATGCAGCAGAATTTTCAGTTATGAAACCACCAGTAATTGGTGAAATATTTCCTAAAAAAGTATCTCTTTCTAAATTTTCATTCTGATGTTGAATACCAAACAACATTGCTGCTTGCTTATCATCACTAAAATCAAAATTGCCTGTAAAAAAATTATACTGATGACTACTGTTTTCTGCCGCAAGCAATCTAGTGGCAGTAAAAAATATAGTTAAAATTATAATTAATTTTTTAAAACTCATTATTGTTAATAGCAGATTATTATGGTTTTTTTATAAATTTATTAAATATTATTGCACCGCCAACAAAGAATATCAATAGAGGTAATAGCCAAAGAAAGTAGGTATTTCTATTAAACAAAGGATCATATAAAATCCATTCACCATATTTACTTTGAAAATAAGAATAAATTTGTTTTTCAGATAATCCTTCATCAATTTTACTATCAACTACAATTTTCAAACTATTTGCAAATTCTGAGTCAGAATCGTAAACTGATTGTCCCTGACAGATCAAACAACGTAAATTTTTTGTAATTTTATTTTTTAAAATTTCATTGTCGGCTTTCAAACTATTAATAGGAAAAATAAAAAAAATGATTAAAAATAATTTAAATATTTTCATTTTATAAATAATTTAATTTCTTCCATAGACTCTTTACTAAATGGCCCTATATATTTTTTAATAATTTTATTTTTATTGATTAGAAAAGACTCCGGAACACCATAAGCACCCCATTCAATAGCATTGGTGCCATCATTATCAAAAATTATCTTATCATAAGGATTTCCAAGCTCTTCAAGGAATTTTTTTGCATTTTTTTTTGTGTCTTTGTAGTTAATGCCAATAATCTTTAAATTATCGTTTTTTATTAAATCCATTAAAATTAAATGTTCTTGCCTACAAGGAACACACCAAGATGACCAAATATTTAATAAATAAAATTTATCTGTATTAAAAATTTCAAGTGTATTAACTATTTTGCCTGAATCAAATAATTCGACTGAAACTGAAGGCACTTCATAATTTGTTTTTACTTCCGGGGTATAAAGATTAGTGTCCTGCAAACCTTTATAAAAAATAATAAAAATTGTTATAAAAATTAAAACGATTGAAAATGGTAACAATTTATTTTTCATAATCTTTTTTAACAAAACTCACTAATCCACCAAAGCTGATCAAAATTACTGAAAGCCAAATCCACAACATAAATGGTTTAACCTGATACCTAACATTAAAAAAGTCCTGATTTTGAACCATGTTAATAACAATAAACTTATCTGACAATAGTGTCGTTTTAATATCAGCCTCACTAGTGGCAATATTTGGTTGATTATATATCCTCAGCTCTGGTGATAGATTTTCTATTTTACCTTTAGAATCTTGCACAATGAAATTACCTATAATCGATCTATAATTTTTTTCTTTTTTTTGACTAATACTTTTAAAAACTATTTTTGTTTTTGTGTTCTGAAAAATTTCTCCCACTCTTAAATTTGTAATAATTTCATTTGAAAATAAACTGTTAAAAAGAATACTTAAAATTAATAAACTAAAACCAAAATGAGCTATATTTTGTGCTAGATTTTTAAATCCTTTAATAAAAAAATCTCTTAAAGTAATAAAAAACAAATATAAAGCACTTGAAATTAAAATTGTGTTTATCAAAAAATTAGGGCTGAAGTTTTTAACAATTAAAATGGATAAAAAAATCGAAATGATTAATAATGAAATTAAATAAATTTTGTCATCTAAGTTTGATTTAATCCATTTCAACTTTGGTCCAATCGCCATAATCAATAAAAAGGGAACTAAAAAAGGTATAATAAGCTTATGATAAAAAGGTGGTCCTACAGATATTTTTTGAGAAGACAAAACATCAAGAAAAATAGGATAAATAGTACCAATCAAAACAACTGATAAAAAATACATCATAAACCAATTGTTAACTATTATAGCTGTTTCTTTGCTTAACCAGAAAAAACTACTTAAATTATTTTTATTAGTTTTATGAAAAAAGAAAAAAATAAATAATGAAAGAAAAATTAAAGAAAATAAAAAAATTAAAATAAATAAACCTCTTTCTGGATCATTTGCAAAAGTATGTACAGAGTTAAGAATTCCTGATCTAACCAAAAATGTACCGCTCATGCTTAGTGCAAATGTTGATATTGATAATATTATAACCCAAGAAGTTAAGATTAATTTTTTCTCTAAAACCAAAATACAGTGTAAAAGTGTTGTTAATGCAAGCCATGGCATTAAAGAGACATTTTCGACTGGGTCCCAAAACCAAAAACCACCCCAACCTAACTCATAATACGCCCAAATGGATCCCAATAAAATTCCTAGAGTTAAAAAAATCCACGAACTTAAAGCCCATTTTTTTATATGAGACGCCCATTTTTGTGAGACAATATTTAAAGTTGTTGCAGCCAAAACTGAAGAAAAAATTATTGAAGAACCTACATAACCCAAATATAAAATTGGAGGGTGAATTGCTAAAGCTGGGTCTTGTAGTATTGGATTAAGCCCCAACCCTTCTGTTGGTATTGGATAAATATAATTAAAAGGGTTTGATGTTTTGATCAAAAAAATAAAAAAACCTATAATTATAATCTGCTGAAACATTAAAGTTAAAATTCTATACTTTATAGGTTGATTTTTAGTTCTTATTAAAAAAATAAGAATAAATAATGTTAAAACAAGTAACCACAATAATAAACTTCCTTCATGATTGCCCCAGGTTCCAGCAATTTTATAGAAAAATGGTTTTGTTGTATGTGAATTATTAAAAACAGTTTCGTTACTAAAGTCAGATAATACAAATGATAAAACTAAACATAAAAAACTAATTACAACTAAAAAAAATTGTAAAAATGTGAATGATAAAATCTTAGTATCTAATAATTTTGGATTTTTAAAATTTTTTACAGAAAGATAAATAAGAACCAATCCAAAAAAAAGTCCAAGAAATAATGAATAATTTCCTATAACACTAAATAGCATTTTATCTTTCTCCAAGCGCCTCTTTTACCTCTGGAGGCATATAATTTTCGTCATGTTTTGCTAAAATTTTTGTGGCAGAAAAAAAATTTCTGTCTTTTAAAAAACCTTCTGCAACCACTCCTTTATCTTCTGCAAAAAGATTTGGGATTGCACCTGTGTAAGTGACATTAATTTCATTTTTGAAATCTGTAATTATGAACTTAACTTCACTGGCCTCTACTAAAATGGAATTTTTTTTTACCATTCCACCTATTCTAATTTTTTTTTTATCTAATTCTGATAAAGCTTTAATTTCCGAAGGAGATTGAAAATATACTACGTTTTCTTCAAGTGATTTTAAGACCAGAAATACTGTAAGTATTAAAGTAATTAGAATAAGAGCTACAAACAAAAATCTTAATTTAACTTTACGACCATACATGGTTTAAAAGTTAATTATTTGTGGCGTTAGCTAAAATTTCTTTATTTATTTTTTGTGATTTTGCAGATTTAGCTTTCTCAGAGTTTAGAGATCCAAATTTAGCTACAAATTTATTTTGTTCCTTAATAAATTGAACCTTTGTAATCAAGTATAGTGCTGAAAAACTTAAAAGTGTAAAACTGAAAGCAGACAATACGTAAGTTTCATATCCATTCATAAAAAATAGTTCATTTATCATAGTCTATCTAGGCCTTTATTTTTAATTTTTATCAGTTCTGTATTATATTTCATTAAGAAAATTAGCAATGAAAAAAGAGCAAATGCCGCAGTCATTATTAGCAAAGGGAAAAGCATTGATGAATGAATTGAGCTTTTTGATAAAATATTGATTGATGCTGGTTGATGAAGTGTATTCCACCAATCTACTGAATATTTAGTAATAGGAACATTGACTATACCTATTATCGTTATAAATGTTGTAATCTTAAAAACCTTTTCTTCACTTTCATAAATTCTCCATGAAACTAGGTACATTGCATAAAAAAGTGCCAATATTAACATCGATGTAATTCGAGCATCCCAAGCCCACCATGTTCCCCAGGTTGGTTTTCCCCAAATAGAACCAGTAACTAATGCAATTATATTAAAAACAAAACCAGACGGTGCCAAACTTTTAGAGATTAAAAAAAAATTTTTATTCTTAAAAATAAAACCACTAATAGATAATAAAGTAATAGATGAAAAAATTCCTAATGTTATCCAGGCAGCTGGAACATGTACATACATTATTCTAACAGCATCACTTTGTTTATAATCTTCTGGAGATAATATTAGGGCTTCAGTTAATCCAATAGAAAGCACAACCACAAATAAAAATAAAATATATTTCGGAGCTTTTGAGGTTATTCGAAAAATTCTATTTGGTTGAAAAAGTTTAAACATAATTAGTTAACGATGTTTATTATGAAAAGGATTTCCGATCAAGAATGCAGAGGGAGATAATAATTTGAAATTAACGTTTAACATCCTTGATCAGAATATGGATTAAATATACTTAATTTATATGGCTTAGATTTGAGCTAAATGTGTTTGAAAAATGATAAGCTTAGTTGGACATCTTAAAATAACTAGAGCCCTTTTTTCCTGAAAAAATCTCTTCAATTAATGGGTGCTTTATTGGCTCATCAGAGTCGTCCATCAGAAGATTTTGTTCTGAAACATAAGCTTCATAAGTTATTTCGTCATTTTCAGCTAATAAATGATAAAAAGGCTGATCTTTTCTTGGTCTCACATTTTTTGGGATAGATTGATACCATTCTTCAGAATTGTTAAATTCAAAATCTACATCATAAATCACACCTCTAAATTCGAAGTGTTTATGTTTTACGATATCTCCAATTGAGAATTTTGCTTTTTGAATTGGCATTAAGGTTAGTATGGGTATTTAAAAATAAAAATCAATGGTAAAAATATTAATGTTTTGTGATGTGGCAAATATGTTAGTATCTTTTAAGTGAATAAATCTTTTTTAAAATTTGTTACAGATTTTGGTCCATTAGCTATATTTTTTTTCTATTACTATAATAGTGATAAAAATTTATCAGTTGCCATTCCTCCACTTATAGTTGCAACTTTAATTGCATTAGGTGTTGTTTGGTTTTTTGAAAAAAAAATACCTATGATGCCATTAGTAAGTGGTATCTTAATTACATTTTTTGGTGGTCTTACAATTTATTTTAATGATCCAATATTTATTTATGTAAAACCAACAATTATAAATATTTTATTTGCTCTTGCTCTATTTTTTGGAAAATATTTTACCAAAGAGCCTGTTCTAAAAAAAATTATGGGTAAATCAATTCCACTTTCAGATTTAGGATGGGAATTACTAAATAAAAGATGGATGTTTTTTTTCTTTGGTCTTGCAATATTAAATGAATGTGTATGGAGAACTCAAACTGAAGAATTTTGGGTAAACTTTAAAGTATGGGGAATGCTACCAATAACCATAATTTTTACAGGTTTTCAGATACCATTAATCAATAAACATAAAATGGATGCCCAGTAACTTAAAACTAGTAGTAAATAATCCGCATAAACAAATAGAAGAAAAACAATTTTTTGAAAAAGATGAGCTTAAAGTTATCTTGGATTTATACGCAAAAATGGTCTCGGAAGGATCGTGGAAAGATTATGGTTTAAGTATATCAAGCAAACAAGTTAGCTTTAGTGTCTTTAGAAATGCAGCAGAAAACGCTTTATATAAAATTTGTAAAAACTTTAAACCCAAAAACAAAAATCTTAAATATTTAATAACAGATACTACTGGTAAAATTCTTAAGAATTCTTTTGATCTTAAATCACTTTTAAAAAATACTAACTGGAAAAAACTTTAAAGCTATTTAATTATCTTCTTTGACCAAATAATCTAAGCAACATTATAAATAAATTTATAAAGTCTAAGTAAAGAGTAAGAGCACCCATCACAGCTTTTTTACCCATCACTTCACCTGTATCACTTACAGCATACATGTTTTTAATTTTTTGAGTATCATAAGCTGTTAAGCCCACAAAAATTAAAACTCCTAAAATTGATATCACAAAATACATCATTGAAGATTGCATGAAGATATTAACGATTGATGCAATAATAATTCCAATTAATCCCATCATTAAGAATGAGCCTAGCTTTGTTAAATCTCTTTTAGTTGTGTAACCATAAATGCTCATCGCACCAAAAGTTGCTGAACATATAAAGAAAACTCTTGTTACACTCATACCTGTGTAAACTAATAAAATTGAAGATAATGATAAACCCATTAATCCTGCAAAAACCCAAAACGTTGTTTGAGCTTTTGAAGCACTCATTTTATTAATTCCAAAACTCATATAAAAAACTATTCCTAAAGGCGCCAACATTACAAGCCATTTTAGTCCAGACATATAAATTGCATTACCAATTGATGTTAGACCCACAATAGATCCTGCATCATTTGTAACCACTGACATTTTGAATGTTAGAAGTGCAACTATTCCTGTTAATAAAATTCCAGTTGCCATGTAATTATAAACTTTTAACATGTAGGCTCTTAAGCCCTCATCCATTACAACTGCTGTTTGTTGAGCTGCTTTAGCTCTGTTTAATATTCCGTTTTTATCAAATTCCATAATGACTTACATATAATAGTCTTTTACTAATTATTCAAGATACCTTAAAAGATTAAAAATATCCAAATTAGAGAAAAAGCATAATGAATTATAAAAAACTAGGTAATACTGATCTTGATGTAAGCACAATTTGTCTCGGTACCATGACTTGGGGCGAACAAAACACTCAAGAAGAAGGTTTTGAGCAAATGGATTATGCTCTAGATCAAGGTATAAATTTTTGGGATACAGCAGAACTATATGCTGTGCCACCAAGAGAAGAAACTTATGGTCATACAGAAATCATAATTGGTAACTGGTTTAAGCAATCCAAAAAAAGAGACAAGGTTATTTTAGCTTCAAAAGTTGCTGGACCTATGAGAGCTTATTTAAGAGGTGGTGGAAATAACTATGGCTTAGATAAAATGACTGAAGCAGTTAATGACAGCTTAAAAAGATTACAAACAGATTACATTGATCTCTACCAACTTCACTGGCCTGAAAGAAATACAAATATGTTTGGTCGCCTTGGGTATGAACATAAAGAAAATGGAGGATGGAATAAATTTGAAGATGTGCTTGGGAACCTTAAAAGATTTGTGGATGCTGGAAAAATAAGAGAGATAGGATTATCAAATGAAACTCCATGGGGTGTTTCAAAATATCTGGAACTCTCAAAAGAAAAAGACTTGCCAAGAATGATGTCTATTCAAAATCCATA
>Ga0257121_1001700_pt1 | contig 16277 bp, 13 predicted proteins | sample SI106_100metaG_FD_190180 | JGI IMG/M metagenome (GOLD analysis project Ga0257121, IMG submission 190180) | Marine microbial communities from Saanich Inlet, British Columbia, Canada - SI106_100 | ecosystem: Environmental > Aquatic > Marine > Inlet | place: Canada: British Columbia | collected... | reverse complement strand
TTTATGGTCCAAGGCCTGGGCTTTCGAAGCAGTCGGTTTGTTTATGCCAGCCAAGCCGATATTTGGCGATTGGCTTAGTGTTTATTGCATCACTAACGCCGGAGGCATTTGGGGGATAGGCGGCGAAGGTGGCTTCACTGTTTTTCTGACTATAGTCCGGTTGATTGCCGTTGCATTTCTAATCTTCTTTATTAATCGTCAACATGCAGCAAACATAATTGGTCTCGGAACTCTAGGATTGCTTTTGGCTGGTGCACTTGGCAACTTATATGACAATCTTTCTGTAGTCATGCCATGGGCAGGTAATGGTGAGGTTCGTGATTTCATTATGTTTAAGGTGTCGGCACCATCTTTCATTCCTGAAAACATTTGGCTATTCGATCCGTTCCCAATATTTAATATTGCCGATGCTTGTATATCAATCGGATTCGTTTTATTGCTGACCGGAGTTGCCAAGCTGGGTGACAGTTTCAAGGCTCCGCAACAGTAAACTATTGCATGCTTTCTACCAAGATAGCCTCTCTTGAATTGCCCACGCCGTTAATGACGGCGTCAGGCACATTTGGGCACGACCCGGCTGCATTGAACTTCTTGCAAGCGGGCGACTTGGGGGCTTTGGTACTTAAAACAGTCACTCCAGACCCTAGACATGGTAATCCTGCTCCTCGAATGGCAGAGTTTGAGGGCGGCATCTTGAATGCAATTGGTCTAGAAAATAAAGGCTTAAAGTATTGGAGCGAAACTGTTGCGCCAACCCTCGAAGGCATGCCTGTTGCTGTTGTGGCAAATGCCGGGGGGCATTGCACAGAAGATTACGTAGAGGTTGTCTCAGCATTTGACAAAATGATTGGCGTTGCTGCTATTGAATTGAATTTGTCTTGTCCCAATGTAGAGGGTGGCATCCAATACTCTACTGAGTCAACGGCATTGGCGGAGGTGGTTGGCGCTTGCCGCACTGTGACAAACAAGCCAATGTTCGTGAAGCTGTCTCCGAATGTCACAGATATCCAACCTTTGGCTCAGGCAGCTGAACAAGCTGGTGCTGATGCGCTTACTGTTTGCAATACTTTGATTGGCATGCTCGTTGATTGGCGCAGCCAACGCCCTGTTTTAGCAAACGGCACCGGCGGAATGTCCGGACCAGCAATTAAGCCAGTCGCAATGCGAATGGTTTCGCAATGCGCATCAGCAGTCGGCATCCCAGTTATTGCGTCGGGAGGCGCTTCCTGCGCCGACGATGTCCTCGAGTTTATAGTTGCTGGCGCAACGGCAGTGCAAATAGGCACCGCTGCGTTTCGTGATCCAGCGATAATTTCACAGATAGCCAGCGACTTACGGAGCATCCTGGATAACGAAAACTTAACGCTAGCCGATCTCCGCGGCTCACTAAAATTGTAATGGTTGACTTCGAAGCAGTTACTGATTCATTAAAAGGCATGGGTGAAGGATTTGGCCGTGCGCTTAATTCTGTTTTCGGCTCGCAAAATACGCGCGTTGTTAAGCGGATGCAGCCGCTCATTAACGAGATTAATTCTCATGAGCAGTGGGCCGAATCTTTAAGTGACGAAGAAATACGTCAGCAAACCGTAACCTGGAAGCAAGAAGTCGCTGATGGGCGGTCTCTTGACGATGTCTTGCCAGAGGCATATGCCATGGTTCGTGTCGCAGCCCAGCGCACTCTAGGCATGCGTCACTACGATGTGCAATTGGTTGGCGGTATAGCGATGCATAATGGCTCAATCGCAGAAATGGCAACTGGTGAGGGTAAGACTTTGGTCGCAACTTTATCCGCCTACCTAAATGCGTTGTCTAGCAAAGTTTTCGTTGTTACGGTTAACGATTATCTTGCCTTGCGAGATTCACAATGGATGTCTCCAGTTTATGAGTTTCTCGGTTTGCAGGTTGGTGCCATTCAGGCGCCAATGACTCCTGCTGAACGCCATCCGATTTACGCGGGCGATATTATTTACGCGACCAACAATGAATTAGGATTCGATTACTTGCGTGATAATATGAAGCAGCGCCTTGAAGATCAGGTGCAGCGACAACTTGGCTTTGCGATTATTGACGAAGTTGACTCGATTCTAATCGACGAGGCGCGTACGCCTTTGATTATCTCTGGGCCTGCGACTGGCAATTCCGAAAAGTACCGCATAGGCATGCAAGTTGCGCGTAAGCTAAAACTAGACCAGCATTTTGAGGTCAAAGAAAAAGAAAAGTCGGCGACTCTTACCGAAGACGGTATCGTTCTTTCGCAGCAGGCCATGAAGGTAGATGACTTCTACACCGATGCAGCCAACATGGAATGGCCTCACATCATCGAGCAAAGTTTGCGCGCTTTGCATATGTATCAGCCAGAGGTTGACTACGTAGTTAAAGACGGCAAAGTGATTATCGTTGACGAGTTTACCGGACGACTCATGGATGGCAGGCGATGGGGCGATGGCCTGCATCAAGCGGTAGAGGCTAAAGAAGGTTTGCGTCCACGTGCTGAAAACCAAACGCTTGCCACAATTACTTTTCAGAACTACTTTAGGTTGTTTGATAAGTTGTCCGGAATGACCGGTACTGCCATGACTGAAGCAGGCGAGTTTGCGAAAATATATGACCTTGATGTAGTTTCCATTCCGACAAACAGGCCGATTACGCGACTTGATGATGCTGACGTGGTTTTTCTTGAAATGAAAGATAAATGGGTGGCGATAGCTAACGAAATCAAAGAAGCTCAAGACAAAGGTCAGCCAGTTTTGGTTGGTACCACGAGTATCGAAAACTCAGAACTACTCTCTGGTGTGTTGACGAGGCGCGGAATTAAACACGACGTGCTAAACGCAAAGCAGCATCAACGCGAGGCGTCTATTGTTGCGCAGGCAGGTCGTGCTGGTCACGTTACTGTTGCGACTAACATGGCTGGTCGTGGCACCGATATTGTGCTTGGTGGAAACGCCGATGCGATGCTGAAGGCAGAAGTGGGAATGGGCAACTTTGAAACCGACTCTCCAGAGTACCAAGCAAAAAAAACCGAGATTGAATCTAGCCTTTGTGGCGAACGTGATGTAGTTCTTGCTGCTGGTGGTTTGTATGTGATAGGCACAGAGCGACATGAGTCACGCCGCATTGACAATCAGCTTCGCGGTCGTTCTGGTCGTCAAGGTGACCCAGGGCGCTCACGTTTCTTCTTGTCTCTTGACGATCCTCTTATGCGTCGCTTCTATCGTGACTGGGTGAAAAACTTTCTATCTAAAGCTGGCATGGGTGACGGCGAACCGGTTGAGTCGAAAATGGTGTCCAACGCGATTAAGAAAGCTCAAAAGAAAGTTGAAGATTATCACTTCGAAATCCGTAAGAGTTTGCTTGAGTACGACGAGGTGATGAATGAGCAGCGCAAGATGATTTACACTCAACGACAGAGCGCACTCGCAGGCGAGTCTCTGCGTGAGAGAGTTATTGCAATGGCTGCAGAGGTTGTACGCGCCAATTTAGACAACTACCTAGGTGACGGCAAAGAAGTCGAACCAGACTGGGATTCCGTGCACAGTTTTGTTGACCGCCGTTGGGTTTCAGAAATGACTCTTGAAGAGCTAGAGCAGCAAGGCGTTAATGAGGTTACCGATTACGTATTTGCAAACTTCGAGCAGAAGTACCTGGCGCGCGCCGAAGAACTCGGAGACGAGCAGATGGCTCGCCTTGAATCATTCCTGGTGTTGAATGCAATTGATACCAAATGGAAAGAACACCTTTACGTTATGGACGCTCTGCGTTCAGGCATTGGGTTGCGTGGCTATGCGCAGGTCGATCCTAAGAACGAGTACAAGCGTGAGGGTTTAGAGCGCTTCGAAGAAATGTTGCTGCACGTTGCCGAAGAGGTAACGTCATTTGTATTGCGCGTTCAATTGAAGAGCGAGGTGGCTCATGGCTCTGACGTCTATGCCGGACAACAAGCCTCGCACCCTAGTTTTGGCGGCAACGCATCCCAGACTGGTGCAGCAGCAGCAGGGCGTCCTGCTCAGCAGGGTCGACAAGTTGCTGTCGGTTACGATAAACCACAGCAGCAACATCCTGCTAATCAAGGGCAGCCGCCTGCAACAGCTCCTAAGCCTAAGATTGCCCGTAACGCACCTTGCCCTTGTGGCTCAGGTAAGAAGTATAAACAGTGTCACGGTAAATAGCGGATTTGATTTTGCAACAGTTAGTTTTTTATACCTACAACATTTTGTTGTTGCTGGTGGTGTTGTTGTACCTGCCGTTTTTTTTAATTCTACTGCTTGCCGACAAGGATGCCCGCCAGCGTCGCTTGATGCGCTTGGGATTCGGTTGCGGTGTTGATAAAGAGGTCGACTTGCTTTTGCATGGTGTGTCAGTCGGAGAGGTTAAAGCCATTCGTTCTTTAGTTGAGCAAATCAAGAAAGACTATCCTGGCTTGAAGTTAGCAATTTCTACTACTACAGTTACTGGATATCAAACTGCAAAAGCTATTTATCCTGAGTTGCCAGTTGTTGTATACCCACTTGACATGTTCGGCGCATGCTCGCGTTTTCTTAACGCAGTCTCTCCCAAATTGGTTGTGCTTGCCGAACTTGAACTTTGGCCAAATTTTTTGCGAGCTTGCCAAAAACGCAAAATCGACGTCGCTGTGGTTAATGGAAGAATTACGTCACGCTCATTAGCAGGGTACCGTCGCATCGGGCGCTGGCTACCTCGTTTTGGTAATGTGTGTTTCTTTGGTGTTCAGACCGAGCTCTATGCCGAGCGCTTTCAGCAGCTCGGAGTCGCAGAAAGCGACATCGTAATTACTGGCAACATCAAGTACGACTCTTTGCATTTTCCAGAGAGCGACAACTTCACAACTGCATGGTCGCGTTGGGCTGAGGCTAACAACTTGTTGCTGGCAGCGTCTACCCATGCTCCGGAAGAAAGCCAGTTATTGACAGAGTACGTCAAGCATGATTTTGAATCTACTGTTTTTGTTATTGCGCCACGCCATCCGCACCGCTGTCAAGAATTGCTGACCAAGCTACAGCGTGCGCATGTGGATTTGCGCATCGATTTGTTCTCGCAAACGAAAAACAACGAGCAGCTTGAGTGCGACGTGTTAATCGTAGATGTATTGGGGCAGCTTGAGTCAGCTTTTACTAATTCTCAGAGTTGCTTTATTGGCGGCTCACTCCTTGATCATGGCGGACAGAATTTACTTGAGGCTGCTGTTGCTAATTGTGCTTTGGTCATGGGGCCAAGCCACTACAACTTCAAGGATGAAGTGAGCCTACTCTCAGCTGTTGACGGGATGCTAATTGGTAAAAACGCGGAAAATGTGTTAGAATTGTTGTTAGAATTGCAGCAAAACTCTGAAAAAAGGCGGATATTAGCGCAGAATGCGCGTAATGCACTTGAATCTCAGCGCGGAACCGCGAAAATTACCCTCGACGTTATGCGTGACCTCGGCCTATTGCCATTGAAATGAAAAAACTGTTTACTTCCGAATCTGTCTCCATGGGACATCCTGATAAGGTCTCTGACCAAATTAGCGATGCTGTGCTTGATGCTTGTCTGCGCCAAGATCCAAATTCGCGCGTTGCGTGTGAAACTCTAGTAACTACGGGTACTGTCGTTCTCGCAGGTGAAATCACTACTGAAACGTGGGTGCATATGCAAAAAGAGGTTCGCCAAGTTCTTCGAGAAATTGGCTATGTTCATGCCGATATCGGGTTCGACGCCCATTCTTGCGGAGTACATAATTTGATTCATGGGCAATCCGATGATATTGCCCAGGGTGTAGATGAAGGCGAGAAAGGTGAAACAGGTGCAGGTGACCAAGGCATGATGTTTGGCTTCGCTTGTCGCGAAACTAAAGTGTTGATGCCAGCGCCAATTCATTGGGCACATCAACTGATGGCACGTCATGCCGAGTTGCGTCAAAGCGGCGAGCTGCCTTGGTTGCGTCCAGATGCTAAATCTCAGGTTACTTTTCAATATGAAAACGGCAAACCGGTAGCTATCGATGCGGTAGTGCTATCAACGCAAACCGAAGACCTCGACTTGAGTTTCATCCAAAAAGAAGTTGAAGAAAAACTTATACGTGAAGTGCTTCCAGCTGAGTGGTTATCTAACGAAACAGAAATGCACATCAACCCGACTGGCAAGTTCGTTGTTGGCGGGCCGCACGGAGATGCCGGATTAACTGGCCGCAAAATTATCGTTGATACATATGGCGGATATTCTCGCCATGGTGGCGGAGCGTTTTCTGGTAAAGATTGCACTAAAGTAGATCGTTCAGCGGCCTATGCTGCACGCTGGATAGCGAAAAACATAGTGCAGGCTGGATGGGCTGAGCGTTGCGAAGTGCAACTAGCCTACGCGATTGGTGTCCCGCACCCTGTTTCCATCCGCGTAGATACTTTCGGAACTTCTGCTGGTCTTAGTGACGAGCAAATTGCTGAAAACATTTCTAACCTGCAGGCGTTCCAAGGGCACGCGGCATTTACTCCCGATTGGATTATTGGCCGCCTTGGCTTACGTACTCCGACTGGTTACGCCGATTCCAATGGCGATGTGGATCCCAACGGTTGGACATACCGCAAAACCGCCTACCACGGGCATTTCGGTCGCGACATTTTCCCTTGGGAGAAGCTCGACCTCGTTACCGAGCTACATTCGATGTCTAAACTAGGAGCATCTTGTTAATAACATGACTACAACTGAACAACTTAATTACAAAGTAGCTGATTTATCTTTAGCTGCTGAAGGCCGTCTTTTAATCGATTGGGCAGAAGCCCGTATGCCGGTGCTAATGTCACTGCGCGAAAAATTTGAAAAGACTAAGCCGCTTGCTGGCCACCGCATTACGGGTTGCCTGCACGTTACCAAAGAAACTGCTGTGCTGATACGCACTTTGCGCGCTGCTGGTGCTGACATCGCATGGTCGGGGTGTAATCCACTTTCAACCAACGATGCGGTTGCAGCTGCTCTAGCCGAAGACGGGATAAAGATGTTTGCTTGGTACGGCCAGAATACCGAAGAATTTTACTGGTCGATCGACCGCACTTTAGACTTCAAGCCAACTATGACTTTGGACGATGGTGCTGACTTGATTTTCCGCGTGCACAACGAACATCCTGAATTATTCGAAGACATCATTGGTGGCTCCGAAGAAACCACAACAGGTGTGCATCGTCTGCGTGCGATGGCCGATGATGGCAAGTTGATGTACCCAGTTATCGCAGTAAACGACGCCGAAACCAAATGGGATTTCGATAACGTTTACGGTACCGGTCAGTCGTCGCTAGATGGCATCCTGCGTGCTACATCAGTGTTGTTGGCAGGTAAAAACTTCGTGACAGTGGGCTACGGACACTGTGGTAAAGGTTGTGCGATGCGCGCTAAGGGTATGGGTGCTAACGTTATCACGACAGAGGTTAAAGCAACTGCTGCACTGAAGGCTACTCTAGAGGGCGTCCGCGTTATGAAAATGGACGACGCCGCGAAAATCGGCGATGTATTCATTACAACCACTGGCATGAAAGATGTAATCGTTGGTCGCCACTTTGAGGCGATGCGTGATGGGGCGATTGTTTGCAACACAGGTCATTACGATTGCGAGCTTAATCTTGGCGACTTGAAAGGCTTGGCAGTTTCTTCGCGTGAAATGCGCGACAATTGCGTCGAGTACACTTTAAAGAATGGCAACCGCATTTATGTTCTAGCTGATGGCCGCTTGGTGAACTTGGCTGCTGCTGAAGGCCATCCGTCAGAGGTTATGGATATGAGTTTTGCTAATCAATTCCAGGCAATGATGATGCTTGCAGACAGGGGAGCCGATCTTGGTAAGGGTGTGCACGAATTGCCCGAAGAACTTGACCAAGAAATTGCTAAGATTAAGCTAGACTCTATGGGCCTCGGCCTTGACGTGCTCACTCCTGAGCAAGTCGCTTACGCAACTGACTACTCACAAGGTACATGATTAATTCAAAACTAAATTCTTTTGGCCCTAGGGGCTTCACTCTCATGGAAATGATGGTGGTGTTACTTATCATCGGCATTCTTAGCGGCACCTTTGTTGTTAACGCACCAGGATGGATTGACAAGGCGAACATGACGGCTTCTCAAAAGAACATGTCTAGAATTTATTCTACACTGCTCGATTATCAAGGAAATCATGATGGCGCTTGGCCACGCGACCAAGGACAAAAGTTTTTCTTGCGCCCCTGGAAAGACGGAATGGTGGAAAAAACCGAGCAGCAGGCGAAAATGTATTTTAGCCCGTCTGAATCTTTCAACGACATAATGTTATATAGCGGCCTCGAAGAAGAAGGCCTAACCATGTCCGAGTACCTAAATGATTGGGAAGCTATCGGCCGAGGGTACACTTCATACGCGGGTTTCACTACCGGAGGTGACCGCGAATTGTTTCGTCGCTTACGCAAAAACCCAGGCTCTACAGCAATTGTTTCTGATGCTCATATGATTCATCGTACGGCACTTCTGTACTTGACAGCTGACGGCGCTACTCACCGTCTAAACCGCTCCGAAATCGAAGAAATAACTGGCATCGATTTAGAAATCGACGACATTGACCCAGGTCCAGGTTGCGAAATTGATGTTTTGCAAACTGTTTCAAATGATTAATGTCACGCAGCTTTAACCTCCGGGTTTTTGGCTGTCAGATGAATTTCTATGACGGCGAATTAATACGCGCCGCCTTTTTGAAACGGGGATGGGTCGAAACCGACAACATCGGCGACGCCCAAGTTCACATGTTTCACACTTGTTCTGTGCGCGAAAACGCTGAAGAGCGAGTTCACGGATTGTTGGGCGAATTGCGTCGCTTGAAAAAGAATGACCCCTCAATTGTTATAGCAGTCATCGGCTGTATGGCTGATCGTGAAGGTGAAGAGTTGTTTGAGCGCGAACCCCACGTTGATATTGTTTGTGGTTCACGTCATTTCCCTAAACTCCCTGACTTGGTTGCAAAAGTGCAAGGTGGCGAGCAGCGAGTTTGTTTGCTCGGAGAAGCAGAAGAATTAGTCGATGAAGAATACCGCGATTTAACAGGGCGGGTTGCAGGATATCAAGCGCACGTTGCAGTCATGCGCGGCTGCGATATGAATTGCACCTATTGCATTGTTCCTAGTGTTCGCGGACGAGTTGAGTCTCGTCCTCAACTGGCAATATTAGACGAGATTGAACGTCTAGCTGATGATGGTGTTACAGAAGTCCATTTGCTTGGGCAAACAATAGATTCTTACGGAAGAGACCTGCCGAAAGAGAACCGTCCATCTTTAGCTAGCTTGCTTGATGCGATAGAGAAGGTTGATGGTATTGCGCGGGTTAGAATGGTTACTTTGCACCCGTCTTATATTGACCAGCAGTTGGCAGAAGCTATGGCCCGATCATCGAAATTCATGCGTTTCCTGCCGGTCCCGGTGCAGTCCGGCTCGGACCCGGTGCTGAAAGCGATGAAGCGCGGTTACAACCTTGATATGTATCGCAAGCGAATTGGAATTTTACGAGATGCGATGCCTGATCTTGAGCTCATCTCCGATTGGATTGTGGGGTTTCCCGGAGAAACCGATGAAGACCACATCGCTTCCGAAGCTGCAATGCGCGAGTTTTCATTTTTGCAATCTTACGTTTTCCAGTATTCACCGCGCCCGGGCACAGTTTCACATGCGGGAGACGACGACATCCCTGCTCAGCAGAAGGCGCGCCGCAACCATCGTTTGCTCGATTTGCAGCGCGAGATAGCAGTGTCCAAGACACCACGGATGGTAGGTAAAAAGTCTCAAATACTTATCGAGCGCCCTGACAAGAAGAACCCAGGCCATTGGTTCGGACGCATTCGCAATGGCCATTATTGCCTATTGCCGAGCCGTGATGGTTTTGCTCCTGGGCAGGTTTACGACGTTGACTTGGTCGACTACAATGGCAAAGCGTTAATCGCCACAGACAATTTAACTACTGACCAAGCGATTGATTTGGCAGCTTCTTCTCCTGTACCTAAGATTTCCGAGTTCAAAGTTTGAGTGAGCGCGACAACAACCTTATGCAGCGCGCCTTCGCCGAGGCAGCTAAAAGTGATTGGTTGTTTACTGCCCCTAATCCTCTGGTCGGCGCGCTTGCTTTGCATTCAGGTCATGTTGTCGGCTACGGACACCACGCGCGTTTCGGCCAAGAGCATGCAGAAGAAATGGCGTTGTCTCAAGCCGCTCAGGCCGATGAACTTTATGTGACTCTTGAACCATGTAGCTCAACTGGATCAGGCAAAAAGCGTTCTGCATGTACTGACGTTATTTTGCAATCAAATGTTAAGAGGGTGGTCATTGGAGCACTTGACCCTGACTCACGACACGCTGGCCGAGGTATTGAGTTGCTCAGATCGTCTGGCATAGAAGTAGATGTGCTTGAGTGTGGGCAACAATTCTCAAATCAAAACCCAGCGTTTATTCAGCACCTTCAGCGGCAAGTGCCTTTTACCATCGTGAAGTGGGCCTCAACAGTTGACGGTTTTACGGCTTCAAGTTCAAGAAAGTCACAATGGATTAGCAATCCATTATCGCGAGCCGAAGTTCATAGCTTGCGTGGTGCTTCGCAGGCAATCGTTTCAGCTGCAGGCACCGTTGTTGCAGATAACCCCCACTTAACAGCGCGTGGAGTAAAACAAAACATTCTGCAAACAAAAGTTCTAATCGGGTGCGCCTCAAAAGTGCAAGAGGATGCTGTGCTGTTTGCCGACGATATGCAGCGTTTATGGTTCGATGCAGTTGATGCTAAACATAAATGGGCCGATGCTGAGCTAGACAAGTTTCATTGTTGCAATTCTGAGCAGCAAGTTGACCTTGCTGAGGTGTTTTCAATACTACGCACTAAGTACAAAATAAATCGCGCTTTTGTTGAAGGCGGGTCGCGCTTGTTTCAGTCTTTGCTGAAGCATGATTTAGTTCACGCGGTTGTTAAATATGAAGCGCCTTTGTTACTCGCCGGTGGCATGCCAATCGTTGCGGGCGATGGCTTTGATAGCCCTCAACAGTCACTAAAGCTGTCACACGAGCTTCGCTGCGACCACGGAAGCGACTTACGTCGTGCGTGGCTAGTCAATTAAGTCTAAGTCAGTTAGGTGTTGCCAAGTAGTGATATTGCTGAATTGGCACTTTACTAGAGCTAAATCTAGTCTTGCTGGGCGCTTGCGGTAATTCTGGCTGCCAATATATAAACAGGCCCTAGATAAACGGCGCAGTTGTTTGCTACTCACACAATCATAACCATCGATCCAGCTAAAACTAGATCGAGTTTTTACCTCAATAACAACTAAATTTCGTGCTGGGTCTAGTGCCAAAATATCAATTTCAGCATAAGGGCAGCGGTAATTACGCCCTAAAATGCGCCAACCATCTTTATGCAATTGCTGGCAGACAAACTCTTCGCCAAGTTTGCCGCGTTGGTGTGCAGTAAAGCTACTCATACTTAGTAGAGCAGCTTTAAGAGGAATTACTTAGCTGCTTCTGCCTCAGTAGACGCGCGACGGCTGACAGCGATACGGTCAAATTTCATGCGAACGTTGTCTGAAATTTTCAAAGTAATTGTATGTTCGTCAAGAGAGGAGATAACTCCGTGAAGTCCGCCTGCGGTAACAACACTATCGCCCTTGGTTAAATCGCTTTGAAATTGAACGCGCTCCTTCTGGCGCTTCTTTTCAGGGCGAATAACGAACAAGTACATAAAGCCAAACAGTAAGGCAATCATCACCCAGAAGCCTGTGCCGCCACCGCTAGCTGGCGGTGCAGGGTCTTGAGTAACATCAGCAGCGTCGGTGGCCACGCTAGTAATGGCCTCAGTTTCTACTGCAGGTGTATTGAAAGACACCTTTTTGTCAGGCGTTTCGGCTCCTTGGGGAAGGACAAACATTTCGGTTGAAGTTGGCATGTGTACAGGGAATCGCGATAATGCGAGCAGGCATTCTAACACATCTACCCACATGACATCCAAACGTGTTTTAGTCGCGCTTTCTGGCGGAGTCGACTCTAGTGTTGCAGCATTTTTGCTACAACAGCAGGGGTACGATGTGATTGGTGTCTTTCTACGCAATGGTATAGAAAAACCAGTAGAGTCATCCTCTACCAAGCAAGGCTGCTGTTCGGTTGCAGACTCGCGCGATGCAGCTTTAGTCGCTGACCATCTAGGCATTCCTTTTCATGCAATTGATATGCAAGAAGAGTTTCAATTGATAATTGACTACTTTGCAGAAGAGTACCAGCACGGACGCACTCCAAACCCGTGTATGCGCTGTAACCGTGATATCAAATTTGGCAAATTATGGGAACTAGCTGGCGCAGTTGGTGCCGAATATTTGGCTACCGGCCACTATGCGCGAGTTGTTGAAAAAAATGGAGCTTTCGAGCTTCACCGTGGCAAAGACATCTTGAAAGATCAGTCCTATGTAGTGTTCCCCTTGGGTCCCGATACTCTTGCGAAAACACTTTTGCCAATTGGTAACTTAGACAAAAGCCAGACTCGGGCATTGGCTAAACAGGCGGGGTTCCGCATACATGATAAGGCAGAAAGTTTCGAAATTTGTTTTGTCCCAGACAACGACTATCGTGCCTTGCTTGCTGAACGCCAAGAAATGGGGATGCCGGGCCGCATTATTGATTGCGAAGGCAAGCAGTTGGCTACGCACTCTGGTCATGCTGGCTTTACTCGGGGACAACGGCGCAAACTGGGCTTTGCTTCTTCGCAGCCAATGTACGTGGTAGACATTAATCCTAGCAACGGCGACATCCTGGTCGGCCCGCGTGAGGCAACAATGTGCAAAGCGCTAACAGCAGATGAATTTCATTGCTTCGGTATTGAGTTAAACGTAGGCGACGTGTGGCATGACGTTGTGGTTCAGTACCGCTCGGCATTTCAAGAGTTTGGCGCTACTTTGACATGCACTGCTGTGAATGAAGTCCATATTGAATTTGACCAACCAGTAGAATCAGTTAACCCAGGGCAAGGAGTAGCCGTATACCGAGGTCAGCGCCTGCTCGGTGGCGGATTTATTTCAGGCATAACGGCGCTGCGGTCTTTAGAGGTATAAATGCATAAAGTCCTCTTCAGCCTTTCATTGCTCGCACTAGGCTTAGCATTATTTCCTTTAGAGAATTCACAATCCAAAGCGTGGTTCCTCTTTGATCACTCGGCAAGCGCCGGCGGCCAATATTCTGTTGACAGCCTAAGTGAATTGCCAGCCGGACCCTGGACGTCTGCCGCTCTAGAAAATCGAATTCGCACATTTCCTTCTGAGTGGTGTGAGAGTGATGATCTGTCAGTAGCACTTTCCAAAATCGTCAAAGAAGTTCCGGCCCAGGCTAGCCTTTTTGTGGTTACTGATGGCCGTGCGTTGACACCGCTTGATGTTAAATCATTGGCGGATGTTAAGCTCAAACATTTGCCGGCACCTCGGAAACTGATAAGGCATGTAGCCTGCCCTAAGTATCTCGATGGCAAATCAGCATTGCGGTTGAATGTGTTGTTTGGCGAGCAAGTTGACCCACTCAGGCACTCAGTAAGTATTGTTAGCGAATCGCCGATGTCAGCGGATCCAGTGTTTAATTATCTTCAAGAGGACCAATTACAAATAAGTTTGTTCCCGGCGCTAGACTCTGGTTCATTCGAGTTTGAGCTGTTAGTCGACGACATTATTCACGATACTTTTCAAGTACTTGTTGCTGATTTACCTACTATCACCAAGGTCGATTTTCCGATACAGGCAGAGTCGTTACAGGCCCTGCTCGATTCAGGGATTAGTTGTGTTATAGAGTATCCAACAACTATGGCTTTGAATGAAGTTCCTGCAGAATATAGGCAGTTCGCTCCGGCCACTGAGAACTTACCACTTGTTATATGCTTGCTAGACGTGTCGGGCAGTATGGATGGCCAGCCAATTGAACAAGCAATTAGCGCCTTGAAAACCGTGACAACGCAACAGCACAATGTCCGTCTACTAATTTATCCATTTAGTTCGAGATTGCATGCGCCGTTGAACAGCATTGGCGACATTGATTCTTTACGGCCCTTTGGCGCAACAGATTTAAGCAAGGTATTCGCTGAAGCGGCTGCACTGCATCCCAACGTTAAGGCTCTACTGCTGTTAAGCGACGGCCAGAGTTCTGTTCCAGTTGGTGGATGGCAACCGCAATTGGCTGAGCTTTATCCAAAAACTGATATTGTCGCCATGCCGTGTTCAGAATCACCTCATCTTGAGTCTCTTCAGCAGATTGGGCGTGTCGAGCAGCAAGGTAATTTATTGAAGCGCATTCAGCAAGCTATCGAGGCGTCTGCCAAAAAAATTGACAATAGTGTTCACCTGCTAAAGCCCAATTTCTTAAGTCTTGCCGACAAATTCGATCTCGCACTTGTAAAACATCATGTTTTTGAATCCGCACCGAACTCTGCGGTTTTATATCGCGACTCGGACTTGAATCCAGTTGTCGTAGTAAGAGATTTCTCGACGGCACGCTTATATTCTGTCGCCGCCGCTGTGGACGACAACCAACTTTCGCAGTTGTCCCTAATAGAAAGTCAGTTTTCTAAGCAAAAAAAATGGATTTTGTCATTCGATGGAGTGTTTGTGTATTCACCATCTATTCCTGAGATAGATCAGGATGGGGCGGCCTGCAATGTTCGCCTTATCGATGCTTCTGACTCAGAGAGTTTGTATTTTGCTTCAATTGACCCGCTAAAGGCTGTCAGAATCCGCCAAACGCGAGCTGCAGAGCCATACTTGGTGAATTCCCAATCTAGTTCGGAATTCGTCGCTAGCTCTTTGCCGTTTGTTTCTCTTTGCGCCTCCCAAGAAATCCACTCCGCAAAACTGAGTGCTTTTCCTTTCTTCGTGTCGCTGTTACTGTTTTTAGGCGCCTATTTCGTTTATCATCGTAAATCTAATGACCGAGTTGCACTTCTGTAATGTTTGTCAACAATCTGTTCCGCAGATTAAACTTGACACCGGCGATGCCGTACGCCACGGCAAACGCATTATTTGCCCTGACTGTGCCGATACACTTGTCATAGCCACTGAGTTAGAGCCTGCTAAAAACGAATGGACTCTATCACCGATAATCATTGCGATGTTTATGATAACTTGGGCGGCATCCGCCTATGTCTATGTTGAGCAGAAAAAATCGATTACTGACATGACCGCTGCCCAAGAGGGCTTGCAGGCAGAAAATGACCGGCAAAGCGCGATACTTTCTGAATACAAGACTTCATTTTTAACGCTGGGTTCAGATTTTCGAGAGGCCGAGCGAGGGCTCGAAGGGCTAGAGGCTAAGGTCGTGAAAACCGAAAACTCTTTGCGGGGTGCTTTAAACCGTCAAGCAAAAGAACTAGCATCTTTTGATGATTTGCCGATAGAGTTGCAAGCTTTAAGCACGCAGTTTGGTCTGGCTCAAGCCGAACTGGCTTCGGTAGGTGAGTCCGCTCGCGTAATACGCCAGGGTCAACAAGGGTTGCGTGACAGAATCACAGAGTTCGAACGTGAGCTTGAGGCGGCCCCAGCTCCGGTTGATGTGACTAGTGATACTTTTTCATCAAACGTGCGCGACATCCTAAATTCCCTTCAAGACAGCGACCCCAATACACGTTTCTCGGCACTAGAAGAAATTGCTAATCAAAACGACCCTAACTTGGTCCCTTACGTCGTGCCTCTGCTCGAAGACAGCTATGAGTTTTGCCGCTATCAGGCCGCAACTACATTGAGGCAGTGGTCGGCTTTGTCTGCTACTCCGCAGCTCATTGAAGCGCTTGAGGATAGCTTCGAATTTGTGCGCAAAGAGGTCAACGCCGCCTTAGAAGAAATTACGAAAGCTAGCGTTGGCTATAACCACAAAGATGAAAAGGCAGCTCGGGCTTCTTCTCAGCAGGCGTGGCGCGACTGGTGGCAGAACAACGGCTAAGTTCTCTGTTATTAATCGAGCGATAAGGTAAAATCCGCATCCTGTTTTTGGCCAGCCACCTCAGTTCTGGCCACAACCAACCTAATCAATGAAAGTAACAGTAGTAGGCGGCGGTTTCGTAGGCATGACTTGTGCTCAGCGACTAGCCGAACAAGAAGTGGCTGAAGAAATCGTCTTGATAGACGTTCTTGAAGGCCGTCCTCAGGGCATCGCTCTCGACCTCAACCAAGCAGCTGCAGTAGAAGGTTATCAGGCCGTGGTGACTGGCACTAATGATCCAGCGGATACCAATGGTTCTGACCTGTTTATTATGACTGCCGGAATGCCGCGCAAGCCCGGAATGGA
>Ga0257121_1001699_pt1 | contig 16278 bp, 13 predicted proteins | sample SI106_100metaG_FD_190180 | JGI IMG/M metagenome (GOLD analysis project Ga0257121, IMG submission 190180) | Marine microbial communities from Saanich Inlet, British Columbia, Canada - SI106_100 | ecosystem: Environmental > Aquatic > Marine > Inlet | place: Canada: British Columbia | collected... | reverse complement strand
TCATATATACGTGCTTTAACACCAATTAAATAAGCAGGCACCGATACTCGAATTTTTTCATTCGTTGGATTTGGATACACTAAAATCTCCTCAATATTTTCGATTATTCCCACACTGCTTTCTATGGTCAGATTAAGAGTGATTGTGCTATCACAACCTGCAATATTATTTGTGGTTTGAGAATAGACTCCAGAGCTATCATAAGTAACACCATTTAGGGTGTAAGAATCTAATGCTGTTTCTGTGAGAGAAGAGCTTGTGCTATGATTTATTACTAAATCCAATGTGATCGTAGAATCACAGCCATGAATAGTAGTATATTCGACAGCTGCAGTGTTGTTGTTTTCGGTGTAGGTGTTGCCATCAATCCAGGTATAGCTATCACATGCCGTTTGGGTGTCTATTCCAGCGAAAGAATTGTTAATGGTTAAGTCCAAAGCAATTAAAGAATCACACCCTTCTATGTTTGGAAGACTATATGTTGCCGTATTGTTACTTGTGGTATAGGTATTCCCATCAATCCAGGTATATGAGTCGCAAGCGTTTTGACTGTCTGTAGTGCTTGAACCCGACCCTTGCTGATACACTCTGATATAATCTAGTACCATTTCGCTATCTGTAAAAGCAGGGTCTATTGAGTTTTGAATCGCCACATTTAATAAAATATACTGGTCTGCTATGTAAGGCCATGTGCTCATGTTTTGAGGCGAGGGACTATAGGTATAATAAGGCACCCCATCAAGACTAAATATAATTTCATCAGTCGTCCACTCCATGGCATAAACATGAAATGTATTTGAAACGTCGTTTGCCATTATTCCTCCATGATTCACCGTTGCTCCAAAAGAAGATGGCGTATGCAGGGCCCCTTGGACATAATTTTGGTTAGATCCCCAATGCTCCATGATGTCAATTTCCCCACATTCAGGCCATCCAGTCGTTCCAAAACCTTGAGTCTGCCAATAAGCTCCTGTTTCATTGATATTCTTTCCAAGCATCCATATGGCCGGCCAGGTTCCCACTCCCTCAGGTAGCTTTGCTCGTGCCTCAACACGACCATAAGTAAAGGCAAATTTTGAATTAAGCCGAGCAGAAGTGTACTCTTTAGTTATGCCCTGAACGGGATCCGTGTAGGTTTCCTCTTTTGCTACAATATGTAAGTATCCATTTTGAACAAATGCATTGTCTTCGCGATCTGTATAGTGCTGAAGCTCTCCATTAAACCATCCCCATCCATTTGGGATATAAGTTTGATGAAACCACTTTGAATTGTCTATTGGTCCATTCCCGTCAAACTCATCCGACCAAACCAAATTACTAAAAGGTGAACAGTTTCCAACACTACCATCGTAGCTTAGATCATCTATATATGCGGTAACAAGGTCAAAATTATTTTCTCCATTTATCTGTAATACCACTCGATTGAAATCAGTTCTTAAAACAGGATCTAGAGACCCTCCATTGAAGTTAATAAAGGGGTCATTGAGGAAATCAAATGATACCTCCTGCCATTGGTCAGGAGTTACGTTTTTAATGATTTCAGATTGTGTTTCCCATGGCGCCCCAAGTGTGCCATCCTGCAACTTCAGTGATATTTGATTGTTTTGATTACCTGTTAAACTTCCAGATGTGATAAATATTTTTAGAGTAAATGTGTGATTCACTGAAAGGTCAAAATTCTCATTCACATCAAATCGAACGTTCGCATATTGACCCCCTATATCTGAATATTTTAGAACAGTTGATGACATATTTATACCCTGCACATTTGGGTTTAAAAATGCAATATCCATAATACAATCATCTCCAAACCACGTTGTGATATCTCCATTGCCTTCGAAATCATCATAGACATTCTGAACCTGAGACCCAACCCCAAAAGCAATGAAGAAAAATACTACTGTGAAGTTGTTTCGCATAAATTCTAATGTCTTGAGATTCTTCATAGTGTCAAAAATACGCTTATTGACGTACAAAGCAAAACGTCCTGTACATTTTTTCACATAGTTCAAATTCATGTCATTCGATTCCTCAAGATTTTAATTATATAAATCTGCCGTTATGAATTTTATGTATATTTAATATTCCATTTTAGGATGGTAATGTATGACTAAATAATAAATAAAAAGATATGAGTGATTTCCCATGGTTTAAATCCTACCCTTCTGAGGTTCCAAAAACAATAGAGCTTAATCGATACAACAATCTTGTTGAAATTTTTGATCAATCGGTTGAAAGCTTTGGCGATAAAACTGCGTATAAAAATATGGATGTCGAGATCAGCTTCAATGATGTTTCGGCTCACGTCGATGCACTTGTTTGGCATCTTCAAAACAATACGAACCTCAAAAAAGGAGATCGAATTGCACTTCAAATGCCCAATCTGCTTCAGTTTCCAATCACCATTTTTGCTTGCTTAAAGGCAGGCCTAGTCATTGTGAACACAAACCCTCTTTATACGGCAGAAGAGATGCGTCATCAATACAAGGACTCTGGAGCGAAAGCCATTATTATACTTGAAAACTTCGCCCACAACCTAGAAGAAATCCTTGCCGAAACAGAAATTGAAACGGTTATTACAACGACCATCGGCGACATGCTTGGTGGATTAAAAGGAGCAATTACCAATTTCGTGGTTCGAAAAGTTAAAAAAATGGTGCCGCCGTTTACACTAAACGATACTACTCCGTTAAAACAAATTTTTAAAGACTGTAAAGGGAAAAAAGGAGCACCCGTTTCTCTAGAAAAGAGTGATCATGCCTTCCTTCAATATACTGGGGGAACAACAGGAGTTTCAAAAGGAGCAACACTCTCTCACGGAAACATTTGTGCCAATGTACAGCAGGTAGAGGCCTGGATTGGACATAAGTTTGAAGAAGGTCAAGAAACAATCATCACTGCCCTTCCGATGTATCACATCTTTGCACTTACTGCCAACTGCGTGGTGTTCTTTAGATACGGAGCAAAAAACATTTTGATTACGAATCCGAGAGACATGAAAGGATTCTGCAAGGACCTCAAGAAAAACCCATTTACGTTCATCACAGGTGTCAACACGCTTTTTAATGGCCTATTGAACCAAGAGGCTTTCCGTAGTCTTGATTTTAGCGACCTTAAAATGGCCTTGGGTGGTGGAATGGCCGTTCAAGATGTTGTTGCCGCTGAATGGGAAAAGGTCACAAACAGCCCTTTACTTGAAGCATATGGACTATCTGAAACAAGCCCAGCAGCAACGATCAACCCAGTTGGCGGAAATCATAAAATAGGAACCATAGGTTTGCCCCTTCCCAATACTGACATTAAGATTTTCGACGACGATAAGGTTGAGGTGGCGCAAGGAGAAAAAGGAGAAATTGGAATCAAAGGTCCTCAAGTGATGCAAGGCTATTGGAACCGTCCTGAAGAAACGGCCAATTGCATGCATGGAGATTATTTCCTAACGGGAGATGTGGGTGTTATTGATGAAGATGGCTTTTTCAAAATTGTGGATCGTAAAAAAGAAATGGTCTTGGTCTCTGGTTTTAATGTATATCCTAGTGAAGTGGAAAAAGCCATAACAGAAAACCCTAAGGTATTGGAAGTTGGTGTTTGTGGCGGAAAAAATGATGATGGGACAGAATTCGTTCAGGCCTTTGTCGTGAAAAAAGACGACTCTTTGACCAAAGAGGAAGTGATCGAAACCTGTAGGGACAGCCTGACCGCCTATAAAGTTCCAAAAGTCGTGCACTTCAGAGATGAGCTGCCGAAATCAAATGTGGGTAAGATCTTGAGAAGATTGCTTAAATAACGAATAACATGAGATCATACATTTTTCTTTTTGCGTTTTTAATATGCAATCCATTGTTTAGTCAACTCCAAAGAGAAGTCTTATACCGATTGGAGCCCAACGAGATCGTATATCAAAATGAATATACAGCATTGATTTCCTTGGATAATACTAAGAAGTTTTCCGTACTCATTAGAGATACCCTATCGAACAAATATCGACTTGTTTTTAATGGGAAAACAGTCGGGAATTTTACCGGAAATAAATGGGGTCCTTACGCAACAATTAAATCAATTGATTTAAACAAACCCAACGGGTACTCCCACATCACTTACCGGGAAAAACTTCGAGACCGAGACATAAATATTGAAGGAAAAAAAATAAACAACCTAGAAAATGGGTCTTTTGTTAGTTGGTACGATAATGATCAAAACAATGATTATAACTACAATTTACTTGGTGAAAGATATTTAAACAAGAGTGGTAAAACCTACAGTGTTGAAGGCAAGAAACAATATGCCACTAATAAAAATGATATTTTGTGGGTTAGCAAGTATGAATATAGTTATCAACCCGAATACAATATATTTAGAGAGTCTCAATTGTATTTGAATTCTGATTTTTTAGGTGAGTTTGATTTAATTAAATCAAGGTCCGGCATCTTGTGGAATGTAGATGAAAGTGGTTATGCATTCTGTTATACACAAAACGATGCAAATTATATAAGTTTTAACGGGTCTGTGTCAAGATTAAGGCCAGACAATAGGATTTTGGCTGATTTTAAAATCACTGGAAATGATTATTATTTTGTTTTAGATGATGGCCTTTATAAAAACGACGTTTTGGTACAGAACTTCAATACCGAGATGTCAGAATGGGCCGTAAACACGAAAGGAGATATTCTTTATACTGATGGGGAAAACCTCTATCTAAACTCGCTTTTAGTTGAACAAAACCATAGAGCAACTTTTATACGCGACTTAAGCATTGACAATAGTGGAAACCTATCCTACACCTATAGTTCTAAGGAATGTTCACATTGTTATTTTGAGGTAATTAATCAAAATGAAAAAGAGTACACTTCATACCGCATATATGGTGGGGCAGAACTCAGTTCTACTGATGGAAATCATCATTTAAAAAGCAAATGGAATTATGATTACGTCGTTATCGATGGCGCCCCCTGCGGCAATGCTCCCGCTCTCGCTGCTTGGTACGATAGTAAGAAAAATTGTTTTTACTGGAATTCTTTTGAAAACAACGAGTTGGTGTTTTATCAATTTAAGCTGTGATTAATAAACCGGTCTTTTACTTTTTTCTTTTATTTCCCATAATCCTGTTTTCTCAGAAATACGAAGAGTTTTATTCTACTGAGTTCGACTTTGGAAAGGTGTTTTATGAAAAACACCATGATGATCTCATGGCAAGTGCTAACCGCATTGGAGAATCTCCTCAATTCCTGTTTTCAATAGTTGCACCAGAGGTCAGTCAGTTCAACTCTATCCAAAATGCCTTCGAGCTCAATTCACTTAAGATATTATACGTTCAAGGAGGTTCGGGATATGGTAATTTTTCTGTGGGGTTCTTCCAAATGAAACCTTCTTTTGTTGAGACGCTCGAGTCAAAGGTCAAGATTTATAAAGACATTCGACACGTCTTTTCGTTTATTCCTGATGCCACCCTTAATGAAAAAGAACAGAGAAAAATGAGGCTCTATAATCTGGATTCATTACAAGCGCAATTAAAGTATTTAGAGGCTTTTTGTCTCATACTAAAAAAGAAAACTGTAGACATTCAATTTTCCTCCGAACAAGACCGGTTAAAATATTTTGCAACGGCTTACAATTCCGGATTTGAACTAAACAAAAATAAGATGTATTCCATGATGGATAAGACCTTTTTTCCTCATTTCGGCGAAAATAAATTCAATTATTCAGACGTGTCTTTAGAATTTTACAAAACTCTATTCACGCGCAAAAAAGCTCCATGAGAATCGACAAATACATCTGGCATGTTCGCTTATCAAAGACACGTTCTTTGGCTGCAAAACTTGTGGACGGAAACAAAATCAAAATCAACTCGAAAGAATGCAAGCCATCTAAAGAGGTCTACGTGGGAGACCTCATCTCTGTCCAAAAAAACAATGCTGTTTTCTCGTATAAAATTCTTCAGCTTACAGCTAAAAGACTCGGAGCGAAACTTGTTATTGACCATCTTCTTGATCTAACGCCAGAGGAAGAACTTGAAAAATACAAAACCTATCAAATGGCTCAACGTGCTTACCGAGGAAAAGACCAAGGAAAGCCGAATAAGAAGGACCGTAGAGATATTGACCATTTTTTAGAAGGTTGGTAAGCAACATGTTTAACTTTTCCAAAGTCCTTTTTTCTTGAAGTAAACTATAAATGCGGCAGATCCTCCAATAAGACCATTGAACTTAAAAATCTCTTTTGATTTACCTTTCCCTAAACTTGCCTTTATTGATGGGGAGGATGACGTGATTTGAAATCCCTTAGAAAATTTAACCTCATTAAGTGGTGCCATTGTATTTCCCTGGGAATCCAAAAATAGCTGCTGTTCAAAATCAAGAATGGCCATAATGGATTGCTCTTCAAGGTTCACCGATTTTTTTGTTTTTAATCGCCTAAATCCCCAATATACAGCATATCCGCATAAGACAGAGGCCAGTAAAATGAATGCTCCTGCCATAAGGTTTAATGTAATAAACAATCCTCCAGCTACCATTAAAATAGGTGTCAGAATGATAAGCACGAAGGTCATGGTAATTAGCCCTCCAATCTTGTGATTTACCAAATAAACCTTTTGGTCTTTTTCATATATGGCAAAACCTCCTTTTTGTACAACGGGTAGATTTGTTCGATTGTTCATGGTAATGAAATTAACAAATTCTTGAATTTACAATTACAGTTACATCCAATCAATTGAATCAATATAATTATACTAAACAAAAAAGAGTTTTAACGAAACAAGTGATTAGTTCTATAAAATTAGTAACAATTTAATTTACCTTCTCTTTCTTTTGGTACTTTAAAATAAATCCTCCAACCATAATTGTAACGACGATTGTTGAAATTAACCAAATATTAAATATCATATTATTGTCTTATTTATTATTTACACTAATTACTAAAAAAATTGTAGTGAAAGATATAATGATCAACCTAAAGCACCCCACTACTCTACCGTAACCGACTTCGCTAAATTTCTTGGCTGATCTACATTACAATCACGCATAACTGCTATGTAATAGGATAAGATTTGGAAAGGAATGGTTGCGATTAAAGGAACTAAATATTCATTCGTTTCTGGAATCTCGATGTAATCATCTGCGAACTGCTTAACCTGCTCATCGCCTTCTGTAACAACAGCAATAATTTTACCTTTTCTTGCTTTTACTTCTTGAATATTACTGACCACTTTTTCATAAGACGGGCCTTTGGTTGCAATCACAAAAACGGGCATTTCTTCATCGATCAATGCAATCGGTCCGTGTTTCATCTCTGCTGCAGGATATCCTTCAGCATGGATGTATGAAATCTCTTTGAGCTTAAGCGCACCCTCTAGAGCAACAGGAAAAGAGCTTCCTCTACCTAGGTAAAGAGCATTGGATGCATCTTTATATTTTTCAGCAATTTTTTTAATTTTTTCTGTCTTGTCCAAAACCAATTGAACCTTATTCGGAATTGCTTCCATGGAAGAAAGTAGGTTTCGGTATTTTGACTCATTAAGCTTTCCTTTTTTTCTCGCTAAAGATGCTGCCATCAAAGTAAGCACTGTTACCTGAGCTGTAAATGCTTTTGTAGATGCTACTCCAATTTCTGGTCCAGCATGCGTATATGACCCGGCGTCTGTAATTCTTGAAATGGATGATCCCACCACATTACAAATCCCCAAAATAGTGGCGCCTTTGCTTTTGGCGAGCTCAAGTGCAGCCATCGTATCCGCAGTTTCTCCAGACTGCGAAATGGCCATTACTATATCTCCCTCATTAATTATAGGGTTACGGTATCTAAATTCACTGGCGTATTCTACCTCAACATTTATACGGGCTAAATCTTCAAAGAGGTATTCTCCAACCAAACACGCGTGCCAGCTTGTACCGCAAGCTACCATAACAATTCTGTTTGCCTTTATAATCGCATCCTCATAATACTTGATTCCTCCCAGAGAAACCCAACCCTCTGATGCATTCAATCGACCACGAAAACAATCCTCTATTGAACGAGGCTGTTCGTGAATTTCCTTCAACATGAAGTGATCATACCCCCCCTTTTCAAGGGCTTCAAGGTGTAGCTCTAATTCTTCGATATATGGATCTTTTAGACCTTCTTCATGATCATATAGCTTAAGGCCTTTCTCTTCATTTAAGATGGCGATGTCTCCATCATTCAAATAAACCACCTGTTTTGTGAACTCTACAATTGGTGTGGCATCAGAAGCAACATAAAAGTCATTTTCCTTGCCTATACCCAAAACAAGAGGGCTGCTTTTTCTGGCTGCTACGAGCTTATTGGGCTCGTCTTTACACATCACCACAATCGCATATGCACCAACTACTTGTTGAAGCGCTAATCGTACGGATTTGGCAAGTTTAAAACCTGTTTTCTTCTTTATATCAGAAATTAAATAACTTAATACTTCAGTATCCGTATCGCTTCTAAAGGTGTATCCTTTGTTTTCAAGCTCTTGTTTTAAGGTGTCATAGTTTTCAATGATCCCGTTATGTACCACAGCTAAATCACCACTTTCGGAAAAGTGAGGGTGTGCATTTTTATCATTGGGAGGTCCGTGAGTGGCCCATCTTGTGTGACCGATTCCTCTATTTGCCGAGACATCATGACCAACAACTGAAGCTTCAAGGTTTGAAACTTTTCCTTCCTTTTTAAATATATTGATGTTTCCTTCCTTTAAAAGTGCTACTCCAGCACTATCATATCCTCTGTATTCTAATCGCTTGAGACCACTAAGAACAATTGGAAAGGCTTCTTTCTGTCCAATGTAAGCAACAATTCCACACATAAACTAATAGCTTGTATAAGTTAATACCAGGCGGGGTTTTTCTTTATTGATTGTATTCTTCCCATTAAATACAATTCGCTCTGCCGAATTTATAAAATATAAAGGAGAAACAACGATTTCCGTCAAAGGCAGGGTTTTATTTACAATGGCCTGGGTGTATTCTCGAATATTAATATTGAATCGCTTATTTAAGTCATCATAAACTCCAAAAACACCCACATTAACCAAATCACTTGATACTGAATCGGCACGTGTTGCAACAGAAACATTCACCCCCGGCCGGTATTTATATCCTGTTTGAAACTGTATAGGAAGCTCAAGGTCTGCCCGGTGAACAACTATGTTTTCAGGTAGATCTTGCAATCCCGGAATAGATAAAGCGGCTCTCGTGTTGAATGCTTGCGCATAATAGGTGTTATTTCCTAAGGTAGAATCCTGAACGACTTGGTCCACGGCAGAACCCACATTGTTAATCTCGACATTTGTAAAATCCGCACACTCTGAATTGATAATCAAATCATAGCTTGTTGCAACTGTATCCTGATGGAAATAAATCGTTGCCTTGGAAGATGGATCGTTGATGTCAAAATAAAATGCAGCCCCTTCGCCCTGCATCTGCATGCTATTGTTCGTGGTTATATACAAGCCTTTAAAATATTCTAAAAATGATTCGTTGCTTGAAAACACAGTTGAATTATCATCTGATGCTTCATTAATAAGTGTTCGTGCTAAATTGGTATCAAGATATATTCTCAGCTGTGACGCTAATGAATCCTCCCCAATAACGGTTGGATCCAAAGGCTTCGGCGTAATTACAGCGTGTTCCGCAGGCACCAAGTTTACCCCATTATGTGATAAGGTATTGAAAGAATAATATGTAGAATCTATTGAGAGAGATTCATCAAGCTGATACACTTCAAAGCTTTGATCGTCAAGTTCCCCATAATAACCCAAATACTCTAATCCAATGACAAATGAATCTATTACAATGGTTGATGGATCTGCAAAATTTGGATCAACACTAGCGAGTCTTAATTGCGTGTAGAACGAGGAAGAAAACGCTCCAAACAACGGATCGTTGTATGAACCCAATAATACATTAGATGCATTGTCGGAAATAATCGAGTCTTCAATAATAGAATAGGATAAGATATCAAATGTGTCTACCGATGTGCCCTCTAAAAGAGAATTCTGATCTATTAAGTCTGAACCCAACTGGTATTCTTTTTTCTTGCATGAAATCAATGCAACTGACATGAATAAGAACAAGAAAAGAATACGAGACATCATATAAGGTTATGCCAAAGCGGGTTCTTGAATCACCTTGTCATAAAAGTCTGAAAGTTCTTTTGCCAAGTGCTCCTCTTCTACAAAACCCAATTTGTGTGTCGCCAATCCATCATAGATTTCTTTTAGATCTGCATCCATTTCTTCAGAAGAAAGATTAACACCGTCAAAGAACTGTAGCATGTTCTTGGAATAATTCAAGAATGATGTGTCTTTAAACTTTTCACAAACAGTATCATCAAACCCTTCAAACTTTAACTTTTCAGAAAATCGTTTATCCCAATTGGTTTTGTAGCTGTCATTATACAAGCTATATACAACCTTCGTTTCTTTGAAATGAGGGTCTTTGTTATACATCTCTTTAATGTACAATCCCATGATTCCTGTCATGTATCCGTGGCAATGAATAACATCTGGTTGCCACCCAAGCTTTTTAACTGTTTCTAAGATTCCTCTACAAAAGAAAATCGACCTTTCATCGTTGTCTTTAAACTCTTTGTCTTTTTCGTCTGTCAAGGTAAACTTGCGACGGAAATATTCATCATTGTCTATAAAATAAACCTGCATTCTAGCCGCAGAAACAGAAGCCACTTTAATGATAAGTGGGTGGTCTTGATCATCAATGCATATATTTAACCCTGAAAGTCTAATTACTTCGTGAAGCTGGTGTCTTCTTTCGTTAATCACTCCAAAACGAGGCATAAATACGCGTATTTCTTTTCCAGCCTCTTGAATAACCTGAGGTAGCTTTCTAGAAGTTGCTGATATTTCTGATTTCGGTAAAAAAGGTGATATCTCTTGTGAAATATATAGGATTTTTTTCTTTTCCATATGATTTATTAGGAGTGCAAAAGTAGGGATTTTTATCTAACTTTCCCAAAAAGAATTAGCTTTGCCTCCTATTATTACTAGAAAAATGGACACTTTTAGAACTTTTTATGATTTTATTGAGCTAAAAGAACATACAAAGCATTTAGGGGAACCTCTTTCCATTGGTTTAGTTCCCACAATGGGTGCATTACACAAAGGGCATTTGGCTCTCGTTGAAAAAGCCGCCAATGAAAATGACATCGTCGTGGTCACCATTTTTGTGAACCCCAAACAGTTCAATAATTCATCGGATCTAAAACAATACCCCAGAACCATAGAAACGGATATTGCCCTATTGTCTGCGCACAAAAATGTAATCATCTGTATCCCAAATGAAAGTGACGTTTACCCCAAAGATGACCCCTATTCTCCAATTAATTTGGGCATATTAAACGATATCCTTGAAGGAAAGTATCGTCCTGGACATTTTCCTGGTGTGGCACATGTGGTTCACAACCTTTTTCACTTTATTGAGCCCTCAAGTGCCTATTTTGGCTTAAAAGATTATCAACAATTTGCCGTGATTCGTGAAATGGTTAATCAGACCCAACTAAAAGTGAGAATCGAGGGCTGCGAAACGGTCCGAGATAAAAATGGTTTAGCCCTTAGTAGCAGGAATTTTAACCTTAACGAAGAGCAGCTTAAAGATGCATTGATTATCGTTGACACTTTAAGATTTATAAAAAACAATAAGAATCGGTTCGAAATTGATCATTTATTGGAAACAGCGAAAGGCTTTTTTAACAAGGGTAAGCTTACTTTAGAATATCTTGATATTGTAGATGCTCAAAGTTTTGAAAAGGTAAATAAGTTAAATCAAAAATCTGTTTGCTGCATTGCTGCGTTTTGTGGACAGGTAAGGCTGATTGACAATATATTACTTTGAATGATGTTTTTAAATAAACGTATTACACTTTAATGAAAGGGACAAGTATAAATACAATTCTTAAAGTTTTGGTGTCTCTTGGGTTAGGGATTTACCTGACTTGGTATTTATTCGACATCATGAGTGAAGAAGACATTACTGTTTTTAAAAAAACCATCTTAAACTCAAACTATTGGCTAATTGCTCTTTCGTTAATCCTTGCGCTTGTTTCTTATTTTTCTAGAGCTTACAGGTGGGGTTCCACGCTTTGGCCTATGGGTTATAAAAGCTCTTTTAAAAATCAATATCACTCCATAATGATTGGATACTTGGTAAACATGACCATTCCAAGGGCGGGTGAGTTTTCAAGAGCGGTAATGCTTAAAAGATCTGACAATATTCCAATAGGCCCTGGGTTTGGGACAATAGTAACAGAACGAATTATTGACATGATCATTATGTTTTCTCTTGCAGCAATTGCCGTTTTGATCAGCCCAAATGAAACCTCAATCGTCTTCAGGCGAATTAAAGAAAGCTTTGTGGGTACATCATCAGAAGATAGCGGAAGTGGGTTTTGGATGTATGCTTTTATTGTCTTCGGATTAATTTTGCTTGGTTTACTTTTAATTAAAAGAATTCGTCAACGTGTTTTAGTATTTCTCAACTCTTTAAAGGAGGGCTTATCGTCCATTTTTAAAGTAAAGCAATATTGGGCTTACTTGTTTCACACTCTAATTATTTGGATTTCGTATTTGGTTATGTTTGCCTTGCCTTTTTATGCCATTGAAGGAACCTCTAATGTCCCTTTTAGCGGAATGCTATTGGCTTTTTCATTTGGTGCCCTTGGTATTTCTTTTACCAATGGAGGTATGGGAGCCTACCCTCTTTTAATTGGAATCACCACGGCTTATTATCTTCAGAAGCAGGGTGTTGAAAATGCTGACGCCATTGGAAATGCATTGGGAATGGTCATTTGGGCCACACAAACTATCTTTTTAATACTTTTAGGATTGATTTCGTTTATATTAATGCCAAGAAAATATAATTCCAAGGACAATGAGTAAATCTACATTTGAAAATAAAATCTGCTCAAGACAAGAACTGTCTCAATTGCGTCAAAATTGGCAAACCAATAAAAGCAGTGTTTGTTTTACGAATGGTTGCTTTGATATACTTCATCTCGGACATGTTAAATATCTGGCCGAAGCAAAATCAAAAGCAGATGTTTTAATCGTTGGTATTAATAGCGATTCTTCAGTAAAAAAACTCAATAAGGGACCAAATAGGCCAATCAATGATGAGGTTTCTCGCGCATGTATTTTAGCGGCTTTGGAGTTTGTGGACTGCGTTGTCATTTTCAATGAGGAAACCCCAGAGGCTCTAATAAACGAAATTATACCCGATATTTTGGTCAAGGGTGGAGACTATGACCCCAGTCAAGAAAACATAAACCATTCAAAGCATATCGTGGGTCGTGAGGTTGTTTTAAAAAATGGAGGTGTTGTAGATACAATTGATTTTATAGCTGGGTTTTCTACAACAAGCATAATTAAAAAACTTTAGTTTTTCCACGGATTATCCTCCTCCCTTGATTCCAATAAATTCCTCTTGCTCTTCTTCTTCTTTCTTTTGTTGTTGTTTTAATCTTTCTAATGCTTTTTTCAGCTTTGATTCTTTCTTTTCGGGTTTGTCCTTCTCTTTTTCCTGCTCAGATTCTTTTTCTTCTTCGCCGGTTGTAGGATTCCAATCTATTTTTATTTCCTCTTTTGGAGCTTCTTCTTCTTTATATTCTTTGACTGTCGTGTCATTTTTAAATGCCCCAAATTCTGTTTTAAGCATTTCTTTAATTTGTTTCTTTTCCTCTTGACGATATTCCTTTGCGTTTTGCTTTTGTTGATCTCGATCCCATTCCAGTGTTGGATCATAAATATCCCCTGTCATTTTTAAAAACATTCGAAGCCCAGAACCATCATCAATTATTTCTCCAAACTCACTGTCCCTATCGTTTGTCAAAAGATCCCTAAACTTGAAGTCAAATCGATAATCAACCTGATTTGAAAAATCATGCGTTCCTGAAACATTCATGTTTAAGGCCGTAGAAGAAATACTCATTTTGGGAATAGTGACTGTTTCGTTTTTGATGGTTATTTCATTCTTTAGTGTACTAAAAGATATTTCATTTAGCCTTTTCTCTAATAGCTTAAGGTTTTTCTTTCCGAGGGCGAATTTGGCGGGACTGTCTTTGACGCTCTCGGCAATATCTTTCATTAAAAGTGAGTTTTTTAAATTTCCATTGTTAATTTCTAGGTTTATTTTGCTGTCAATAGAGGGGTAATTGATTCCTTTATCTAGGCTGAAATCTGCGTTCAGATTCAACGATAAACTAGCACGGCCGGAGATGTTTTTGGCTAAAATTACTTCTTGGTAAAAATTATTCCATTCTTTAAATGCACTTTTTACATCAATATTATAAGATCTCAATTGAGTTTTTAGTTCAAAGATTTCCGGCTGTTTTTCGTAAATACTTAAACTTCCCCGAACCGTTGCACCTGCATTTTTAAGGTTTAAATTGGAAAAACGAACTTTCCTGTTTTTAATATTCATGTTACCGCTAAGGTTTTCATATTGATGACCCCCATATTCTATTTTTCCTAAAGCAATTCGAATGTCTCCTTTTAAATTATTTGGCAAGGCGAAGATCTCCCCGTTTTCTATTTTTTCTTCTTTGGTTGTGGAACCCAAGTCTTCCAAAAAAACCTGTTCTCCTTTTACATTTAAATTCATTGCGAGTGTTCCTGAATTGTACAAATAATTAAACACATTCGAAAAAGAGCCATTCAGCTCTAGGTCAGATTGATCTACATTTAATGAGAACTGATTTACCCGAACATCCCTCCTTGTAAATTTTAAATTTCCATTTACAGATTTAAATATCCTCTTGTCATTTTCAAGTTTAAAATTGCTGTTTACAATAGAAACATCACCACTACAACGTTTCAATTCAAGTTCGTTCTCTGGATTTTGTGCGGCCTCAAAATCACAATACACTTTGAGATGACCATTAATCTTTTCAAATTCTGGCAAATGAAAAATTCTATGCGCTGCGTTTAAGTTAATCGTTCCTTTAGCAAATCCTTTCAGTTGAGGGTTTTCAAAATCGATAACCGATAGGTTTCCTGTGAACGGTCCTGTTTCAGAATCAAAACGCACATCAGTTAAAACGAGCTCTTCAAGAGTTGAGTCTCGTTTAGTGTAGTGCCCTAGCAGCTGAATGTTGTTCAATTTTATTTTTTCTGTAGGTTCTATTATTTCTCCATCTTTTATTGAAAAATTACAAGCGATGTCTATTGGGTCTGTTGACTTGGTCCCTCCATTAACGGTCAAGTCGAAATCCAACAAGCCATTTCCTGATAGGTTTTTTAAGTGATTATCACTGTCTACTGAGAACTTCTCAACCGCGTCCGTAAGCAGAATAGAATTTGAAGCAATATGAAATCGCATACTGTCTTTGTCAACAACGCCATTAATATTAAAGGGTAAACCACCTATTTGTATTTGCGCCATTGGAAGACTTGTAATCAACTTCTTTTGGTTCACATTTACTTTAAGGCTAAATTCAATTTCTTGATTTTTAACCAAGGTAACACCCGAACTTTTTGCACTATTCAACAAGATTTGTCCAGATGTTAACATCTCAAATTCATCAGTAGAGAGTTCTCCTGTTAAATTTACACGATTAAAATTTGAATGATACTCTTGATGAGTAATGTCATTCAGGTAACTAACCTTCATCGACTTCAAGGTAACCGCTTGTAATTCAAGCTTGAATTCTGAATCATCATTCTCTTCAGAGCTTTTCACAATGTTGTAATTGTCTCCCCCAAGGGAATCGACGTATAAATTCAATTCGCCATCTGATATATTAATCTGTTTTAGATTGTAATCACCCATTGCCAGATCAAAAGGATTAAACCGCAAATTGAATTTTTTACTTTTTAGTAAACTTGTAGATGTATTCCTACTTGGAATTTCGACATTTAATAAATCAATAGAAATATTAGGAAAGCTAGACCAAAATGCCAGCTCAACATCTCCAACCTCCATCGGAACTTCTAGGTTTTTATTGATTTCAGCAATAGACGTTTCAATAATAGTGTCCTTAAGCACAAAAATTAAAATAGAAACGGTCAGGAATATCCCAAATAGTATTCCGAAGGTCCATTTAGCAATACGTAAAGCCTTCTTTTTCATCCGTTTCTAAATTACAACCTTAAGCATTTTGATTTAAATTAATTTCCTTGATTTATCAACTCAGATATGTTGGTTTGTAACAAAAAGATTACTTTTTTTATTTTTTTTTTACGCTCTTGTGAACAAAGTGGAATCTATTTTGTCTAATGTTTGTATTTAAACTTTAAACAAAAAATAAAATGAAAAAAACAATTACCCC
>Ga0257121_1001694_pt1 | contig 16297 bp, 9 predicted proteins | sample SI106_100metaG_FD_190180 | JGI IMG/M metagenome (GOLD analysis project Ga0257121, IMG submission 190180) | Marine microbial communities from Saanich Inlet, British Columbia, Canada - SI106_100 | ecosystem: Environmental > Aquatic > Marine > Inlet | place: Canada: British Columbia | collected... | reverse complement strand
TTATAGCTTTGTGTAAAATTAACTTGTTCAGTAAGTCTTTCGTTTATTATATTATTAAAATTACTGTAATTAAAATTCATATTAAATCCAGCTTTAAAGTTTTTAAATCTTTTGTCAATACGACCAGTAGCAGTATAATTATCTCTTGGCAAATTAGAATTTATAGCAGATCTAACACTGCTTATTCCACTAATAAGTGTATTGTTTTGAATTGTATTACTTCTTTTTGAATATCCAAGTCTAGCAAAAACGTTAGTAAAGTTGAAAATATTTATGCTTTGATAATTTAAGTTATAATTATAAATTTTTGCAGCTTCTAAAGTTGGATTACCTTGAAAGAATGAATTGTAATTATTAAAAACATATCCTTCAGCTAAATTATTAACATCAGTAAATTGATTGGTAGCTCCATAAGTAAACCTAAGTGATTCAGAATCTTTAAACTTTATAAAAACTCTCATATCAGGTCTAATATCTGAGTATGAATTAGAAACCATTCTACCTAACTGAATATTTTCAGTTTTATAAGAATTTATAGTAAATCCAGGTTCCATTGTAAAAATTCCTGTAATAAATCTATAGTTAAAGGATAAGTATGCATCACTAAAATTGAAGTCTACATTATTATTTAAAACATTTTCATTGAATGACAATTCTGAGTTATTATCTAAAATTTGGAAAATATTAGAATTAAAATTTTGTTTAACATCTGTAACTCCGAATGTGAAATTTAAATTTGATTTGGGAGTTAATATATAATAGTAATCTAATTTAGCTTCAATTTTGTCAGTTTCAACCATCCTGTTTTGATTAATATTAAACTTAGATTGGCTTGTGTTTAAAGGTATTATATCCCTAAACGGTTGAATATCTCTAACAGCTCTGTAAAAAGGATCTTCAGTTTGAGACAAATGTTGAGCCTCAAAAGAAAATATATTGTCTTCGTTTAAAGTGTAATATGCCTTTAACTCTTGATTTATAGAATTAGGCTTATCAGATCTCAGCAAGTTTATTTCGTCTAATTCAATTGGCTGAATTGTAGGACCGTTTGAAGAATCCAGGTAAGTTCCAGATACTAAATCTGTAGTTTCTATATTTTCTGCTGATTTTATTAATAAATTATATTCAGTTTGAAGTTTGTCATTGGGATTAAATTCGGTAGTAAATTTATAAAGCTGTTGCTTATTATCTTGAACAACAAAATCCTCAGTATCTTGAATAACTCCAGTGCTTGTGTAATTTCTTGATATTTTTTCTTCAATTATATTTTTTGTTTTTGCCAAAATTGCAAATCCACTAACTTGCCAAATATCATTATTAAAAGATTTGCTAAAGTTATAAGCACCTAGTTCTGCATCAATAGATTTTGCTTGATTGTTTTGTAAACTTCCAAGTCCAGCTCCATCAGAGGAAATACTTATTGACGTTCCGTTTTGAGAATTTAGATTTCCAAATCCTCCTCCAAACTTATAGAAATCTCTTCTTGAAAGAACAGGTTCACCTATATTATTGGTATTTGTTAAAAGACTCATACTAAAATCTTTAGCGTAATAAAAAACTTTAGGAGCAGCTAGAACTCTATCATCATTACCTATTCCACCCAATATCTCACCAAACCAAAATTTATCTTTTCCACTTTTTAAGCTAATATTTATAGCAATATTATCTTCATTATTAGTTACGTTTCTAAGTTGTCCTGCTTCAGTAAAATTTCTTAAAACCTCAATTTTTCCAACTGCTTTTGCAGGTAAATTTTGGGTTGCTAATTTTGAGTCTCCATCAAAAAAATCTTTTCCTTCAACCGTAATTTTAGTTATTTCTTTACCCTCAACTTCAACTCTACCATCCTCATTAATTTCAACACCAGGCAAGTTTTTTAAAACATCTGCTAATTTTTTTTCAGTTCCAGTGTTAAATGAATCTGCATCGTAGACTATAGTATCTCCTTTGATTGTTACTGGCATTGTGTAAACCAACTCAACTTCATCTAAAGCTTCAGCCTGTTCCTCTAAAATTATATTTTTTTCGAAATTTTCAGTTAAGTTCAAATCAAAAATAACTTCTTTAAAACCAATAAATGAAACCTTAATTTCATAATCAGTACCTTTTTTTAGTGAAACTCTGAAATATCCAGTGTCACTGGATATACCAAAGCCATCTAAAATTTTTGATTCTTTTTCAACAGCTATTACGTTAGCTCCCATTATCATATTTCCGTAAGCATCGGATATTTTACCCTCGAATCTTACCTGTGAATAGGTGATTACAAAAGAAAATAATAATATAATTGACAATATTTTTTTCATAAAATTTTTGATTAAATCTAGATTATTTTCTTATTCTAACTGCTCCTCCTCTGTTTCCGCCTCCTCGTTGATATCTCTCCCTCATTTCCTTAGCTTTATCTTCCTGAATTATTAAAAATTCAGAATTTGATACGACTTTTCCCTTGTTAGGTTCTTTGAGTTTTATTTTTTCTTCTGGATTTAATACAACTTTTGTACAAATCATTACTCTGTTGTCATCACCAATTTCTAATATTAAACCAGGCAATCCACCATACATCGCTGGACCAGTTGAAACAGGAATTTCAGGTGTGAACCAAGCTACCATAGTTACTAATTTAGTTTTAGGTAAGGCAGGATTATTCTGTTCATCATTTGAGTTTTGTCCTCTATTTCTACTAAAACTCATAACTCTATCCTCTACTTCTTTGGTATATGTAGCTTTGTAGGCATTATATTTTCCAATTTTTTTAGTTTCACCTGTCATAACCCATTTTGTAGGCGTAATACTGTCTTTAATTAAAAACACTTTTCCAAATAACTCTCTTTTATTTGTGTAAGTTTTTTCTTGAATATTCTTAAAAATATCACCCTGCGCAGGTCCAGTAACAAATTGCATCCAATTAAAACCACCACCACCAGATCCACCAGCATCTAAGGTTACTTCTTCCTTGAAATATGAAGATTTACTGTCAAAATCTAAAATATAGTTTTTTTCTAAAGCAGTTTTCATTCTTGCTTTCATATATTTTTGTCTTTCAGGAGACATGTTTTTCATCCAGTCCATATTAACAGTACTTTTTGACATATAATAAGCCTTACCAAGGAACTCTTGCGAGTAGCCCTCAAAACTTAAAAACATTAGAAGAAGAATTAGTTTTTTCATAATTTTAATTTTATATAATCTTTACGACAATAAATAGACAACAATTAAGCCATAAAGTTTAATTGTATTAATTTATATCAAATATAAATTATAAATTAGAGGTCTTTGTTCAAACTTAAATATAAATTATGCATATAGCCATCGCAGGAAATATAGGTGCCGGAAAAACTACTTTAACAAAATTATTAGCTAAAAAATACAAATTTGATGGTCATTATGAAGACGTATTAAAAAACCCTTACTTAGATGATTTTTATGATCAGATGGAAAGGTGGTCATTTAATCTTCAAATTTACTTTTTAAACAGTAGGTTTCGTCAGATATTAGAATTTAACGAAAATGGTAAAAACATTATTCAAGACAGAACAATCTATGAGGATGCTTTTATTTTTGCTCCGAACTTAAAAGCTATGGGTCTTATGACTAACAGAGATTTTGAAAATTATAAATCCATTTTCAATCTAATGGAATCTTTCGTTAAAGGGCCTGATTTATTGATTTATCTTAGAAGTGAAATTCCAAATCTAGTTGATCAAATACACAAAAGAGGGAGAGATTACGAGAGTTCAATAAGCATTGATTACCTAAGTAGATTAAACGAAAGGTATGAGGCCTGGATTCAAACTTATGATAAAGGTAAATTACTTATTATTGATGTTGACGATTTGGATTTTGTTAAAAACAAAAAAGACCTTCAAACAATTATCGATAAAATCGATCAAAGCTTAGAAGGTCTTTAAAATATACTTCTTTAATATACTTATTTCTTATTAATTTGTCCCATAGCTGCAATACCTCTTTTGTCAGCTTCAGACATAACTTTATCTTTTGTTCCAGATATAAATTCAGACTTTTTTGTAGCACCATTAACTCCATTTTCTTCAGTTGTTACAGTCATAGTCCAAACATCATTATCTGATTCAATAATTACTTCTTTTTTAATTTCATGATCAGCAGAAGCATGATCAGAGTCCAGCGAATGTCCACCTAAAATCGGAGCAATAACAAGACCAATTAAACAAGTAAGTTTTATTAAAATATTCATTGAAGGTCCAGAAGTATCTTTAAACGGATCTCCTACAGTATCTCCAGTTACAGCAGCCTTGTGAGCGTCAGAACCTTTATAAGTCATTTCACCATTAATTTCAACACCAGCCTCAAATGATTTTTTTGCATTATCCCATGCACCACCTGCATTGTTTTGAAATATAGCCCATAATACACCACTTACAGTTACACCAGCCATATATCCACCAAGCATTTCAGCAATTGCTAAATTATCCATTCCAAAAATCATTGGAACAAAAGCAATTAACAATGGAAACCCTATAGTTAACACTCCAGGAAGCATCATTTCTTTTAAAGAAGCTTGAGTTGAAATAGCAACACATTTATCGTATTCTGGTTTTCCAGTACCCTCCATAATTCCTGGAATGTCTTTAAATTGTCTTCTAACTTCCTGTACCATTTCCATTGCAGCTTTTCCTACAGCATTCATAGCTAAAGCAGAAAAAACAACAGGAACCATAGCTCCAACAAATAACATTGCTAAAACCGGAGCTTTAAAAATGTTAATACCATCTATTCCAGTAAATGTAACGTAAGCTGCAAATAAAGCTAATGATGTTAATGCAGCAGAAGCAATAGCAAATCCTTTTCCAGTTGCAGCAGTAGTATTACCTACAGAATCTAAAATGTCTGTTCTTTCTCTTACAATAGGATCTTGTTCACTCATTTCAGCAATACCACCTGCATTATCAGAAATTGGACCAAAAGCATCAATTGCTAATTGCATAGCTGTAGTTGCCATCATTGCAGAAGCAGCTAAAGCAACACCATAAAAACCAGCAAAGAAATAAGAAGCCCAAATTGCACCTGCAAATAAAAGTACAGATGGAAATGTAGAAATCATCCCAGTTGCTAAACCAGCAATAATATTAGTTCCAGCTCCAGTACTTGATTGTTGTACAATTTTTAAAATTGGACTTTTTCCAAGACCAGTATAATATTCAGTCACAGAAGAAATTACAGCTCCAACAACTAGTCCTACTAGGGTTGCGTAAAACACACTCATGGATGAAATTTCTTTTAATCCTTCACCAAAAAATTCCATTTTCATAGTTTCAGGAAGCATCCAGTCACATAGTATATAACAAGAAATAGCTACTAAGGCAATTGAAGTCCAGTTACCTTTATTAAGAGCAGTCATTACTTCATTTTCTTTAGCATCGTTAGATTTTATACTTACTAGTAATGTTCCAATTATTGAAATGATTATCCCAGCACCAGCAATAGCAATTGGAAGTAATATGGGGCCTATACCACCAAAAGCATCAGAAATAACACCTCCCATATCTTTAATAACATAATTACCAAGAACCATCGCTGCAAGTACAGTAGCAACGTAAGAACCAAATAAATCAGCCCCCATTCCCGCAACATCACCTACATTATCTCCAACATTATCAGCAATAGTAGCTGGGTTTCTAGGATCATCTTCAGGAATTCCAGCCTCAACCTTACCAACTAAATCAGCACCAACGTCTGCAGCTTTAGTGTAAATTCCACCACCTACTCTTGCAAATAAAGCAATCGATTCAGCTCCAAGAGAGAATCCTGCCAATGTTTCTAAAACAATTGTCATGTCTTCAGTACTAGTCCAAACACCATCCATAAAGAAATTAAAAAATAAAATGAAAAATGCTGTCAGTCCAAGTACCGCTAATCCGGCAACACCCAGTCCCATAACAGTTCCTCCTCCAAATGATATTTTTAATGCAGTTGGCAAACTTGTTCTAGCCGCTTGAGTTGTTCTAACGTTAGTTTTTGTTGCAATTTTCATTCCCATATTTCCAGCCCATGCAGAGAAAAATGCTCCAAAAACAAAAGCAATAACAATAAGCCAATGCGTAGTTGGCACTATAACTGAAACACCAGCTAAAGCTAAACTGACAACAAGAACAAATACTGCTAAAAGTTTATATTCTGCATTTAAAAAAGCTAATGCTCCTTCATATATGTGATCTGAAATTTCTTTCATTTTTCCATCACCAGCATCTTGTTTCATTACCCAAGATTTCTTGTAAAGCATGTAAGCTAATCCAATTGAAGCCAGGATTATAGGCATGTAAATTGCTAAAGATTCCATATTATATATTAATTTTATTAAATTTTAATTTTGATCGCAAAAGTAGTCAAATAGGGTGAATTACAAAACTGATTTTTATTTATACATTACCTTCTTAATAGATTTGATAACATCATCACTATTTGGTAGCCATTCTGCAAGTAAAACCGGAGAGTATGGCGCAGGTGTATCCGCAGTATTTATTTTTTCAATTGGAGCGTCTAAATAATCAAAAATTTGATTTTGCACTTGGTAAGTTATTTCGGTTGATATATTACCAAAAGGCCACGATTCTTCTAAAATAACTAATCTATTAGTTTTTTTAACTGATTCTAAAATGGTATCCATATCAAGTGGTCTTATCGTTCTAAGGTCAATTAATTCAACTTCAATTCCTTCATCTTTAAGTTTATCAACCGCTATTTGTGCTTGTTTTAATATTTTTCCAAAAGAAACAAGAGTTACATCTTTACCTGTAATTTTCACTTCAGCTTTGCCAATAGGAATCAAATATTCTTCCTCTGGAACTTCACCTTTATCTCCATACATTTGTTCTGACTCCATAAATATAACAGGATCATTATCTCTAATTGCTGATTTTAATAAACCCTTAGCATCATACGGATTTGAAGGGACAATTACCTTTAGCCCAGGGCAGTTTGCGTACCAACTTTCAAAAGCTTGAGAATGAGTAGCAGCTAATTGACCCGCTGAACCAGTTGGTCCTCTAAAAACAATGGGACAAGGAAACTGACCTCCTGACATTTGTCTAATTTTTGCAGCATTATTTATAATTTGATCAATACCAACAAGTGCAAAATTGAATGTCATGAATTCAATTATTGGTCTATTACCAGTCATAGTAGATCCAACTCCAATTCCAGCAAATCCAAGCTCAGAGATTGGAGTGTCAATCACTCTTTTATCACCAAATTCATCCAACATTCCCTTAGAAGCTTTGTAGGCACCGTTGTATTCAGCTACCTCTTCTCCCATTAAAAAAATTGACTGATCTAGTCTCATTTCCTCTGACATAGCTTCGCAAATTGCCTCTCTAAACTGAATAACTCTCATATTGGATTAAAATTTGGTGCAAAAATATTAAATATTTAAAGATTTTAATGTGTTTATTATTAAAATAAATACTATGCGTGCATAGTATTTTTCTGATTTTTATATATATTTGTTTGATAAATTAATTATTGTTTATGAAAATTTTAGTTTGCATAAGTCATGTTCCTGATACAACTTCCAAAATCAACTTTACTGATGATGATACAAAATTTGACACCCAAGGTGTTCAATTTGTTATTAACCCAAATGACGAATTTGGATTAACTAGAGCCATGTGGTTTAAAGAAAAGCAAGGTGCATCAATTGATGTTATAAATGTTGGAAACTCGTCATCGGAACCAACCTTAAGAAAAGCATTAGCAATTGGGGCAGATAAAGCCATAAGAATAAATTCAGAACCTTTAGATGGATTTTTTGTTGCCAAACAAATTGCAGAATATGTACAAACTAATTCTTACGACTTGATCATTGCTGGAAGAGAATCAATAGACTATAATGGTGCTATGGTTCCAGGACTTGTGGCAGGGTTATTAAAAATGAATTATGTAACCAATTGCACCAAACTAGAAATTGATAATGGAAAAGCTAAGATGGACAGAGAAATTGATGGTGGAAAAGAAACCTTAAGTTGTAGTCTTCCTCTTATTATTGGAGGTCAAAAAGGATTAGTTGAAGAAAGTGATTTAAGGATACCAAACATGAGAGGGATAATGCAAGCTAGACAAAAACCTTTAGAAGTTTTAGAAGCATTTGAATTCTCTTCCAACACTAATACTATCAAGTTTTACAAACCTGAGCCTAAACAAGCTGTGAAACTTGTTTCTGCTGATAATCTAGATGAATTAATTAATCTGCTTCACAAAGAAGCAAAAGTTTTATAAAATATGTCTGTACTTACTTATATAGAATCCTCAAACGGAAAAATTAAAAAAAATGGATTTGAACTTGCTTCATATTCATGCGAATTGGCAAAATCATTAAATACAGATGTGGTTGCTTTAACAATTAACGCTGAAGATGTTAATGAATTAAGTAGTTATGGTATTAAAAAGATAATTAAAGTTAATAACGAATCTTTAAATAAATTTAGCGCTAGTAGTTTCGCAGATATTATTTCTAAAGTAGCTGACAACACAAGCTCTAGCCACATTGTACTTTGCAGCAGTTTAGATTCTAAATATTTAGCTCCATTATTGGCAGCTGATATTAACGCTGCTTACGTAAATAATGTAATTGGGCTACCAACTAATTTAGAACCATTTACAGTTAAAAGAAGTGCGTTTACAAATAAAGCCTTTAGCGATTCATCTGTGAGTTCGGAAAAAATAATTATAGGACTTTCAAATAATTCATTTGGTTTAGTTGAAAGCTCAGTTTCTACTGAGATAGAAGAGTTAGATGTCGAAGTACAAAATTCAAATTTAACAGTAGATTCATCTGAAAAAGTATCAGGTCAAATTTCTATTGCAGATGCTGATATTGTTGTTTCAGCAGGAAGAGGAATGAAAGGTCCTGAAAACTGGAATTTAATTGAAGATCTAGCTGATACATTAGGAGCAGCTACTGCATGCTCTAAACCAGTTTCTGACATGGGTTGGAGACCACATAGTGAACACGTTGGTCAAACTGGAAAACCTGTAGCAACCAATTTATATATAGCTATTGGAATTTCTGGTGCAATTCAACACTTAGCCGGCATTAATTCATCTAAAATTAAAGTTGTAATTAATAATGATCCCGAAGCACCCTTTTTTAAAGCTGCTGATTATGGAGTTGTGGGAGACGCCTTTGATGTAGTCCCAAGATTGAATGAAAAACTAAAAGAATTTAAAGCACAAAACTCATAAATTTTTAATATTTTAGAAGTAATTATTTACCCTTCTAATTGAATGAGTTTAATACGTTTAACAATAGATAGAATTTCCTATAGTCAAAACACAAATGGTGCCTATGCATTATTATTGTCTGAAAAAGATGGAAAACGAAAACTTCCTGTTGTTATTGGTGCATTTGAAGCCCAATCTATTGCAGTTGCATTAGAAAAAGAAATTAAACCACCAAGACCTTTAACTCACGATCTATTTAAAAATTTTTCTGACTGCTTTGAAATTAAAATAAAGCAAGTTATTATTCATAAAATTATTGATGGAGTTTTTTTTTCTAGTTTGATTTGTGTGAGAGATAAAATTGAAGAAATTATTGACTCTAGAACCTCTGATGCAATAGCATTAGCAATAAGATTCAATTCTCCAATCTTTACTTATGAAAGTGTTTTAGAAAAAGCAGGCATAATAATAAAAGCTGGAGGAGAAAAGGTAAAAAAAGAGAGCGATAAATCAAAAAAAGTTGATTTAAATAAAATGTCAATTAAACAAATTAAAAATGCAATCGAGGTAGCTGTAAAAAATGAAGATTATGAATTAGCCGCTCAATTGAGAGATAAACTAACTGAAAAAAATGAGTAATTATTTAACAGGATTCCTAAGCAATGAAATGTTACAAAATGAAATAATTCTTAGTCAAGGATTTTCTTTTGAAAGTATTTTTAGAGGAATTATTGGAATGATTTTTCTAATATTTGTTGCCTATATATTTAGTAATAATCGAAAAGCAATAAATTGGAAATCTGCCTTAATTGGATTATCAACACAATTAATATTAGCCATTCTTGTTTTAAAAGTCGACTTTGTTCAGAAAATCTTTGAATTTTTTGGAAAAATATTTGTTAAAACTTTAGATTTTACAATGGAAGGAAGTAAATTTCTTCTTGGTGACATGGTCAATGTCGAGACTTTCGGCTACGTGTTTTTATTTCAAGTTCTTCCTACAATTATATTCTTTTCAGCACTGACATCTGTTTTATTTTATCTTGGAGTTATTCAAAAAGTTGTAAAAATATTAGCATTAAGCTTAAGTAAACTTTTAAATATTTCAGGTGCTGAAAGCCTAAGTGTAGCTGGAAATATTTTTCTAGGTCAAACCGAAGCTCCATTAATGATTAAGGCTTATTTAGATAAGATGACTAAATCTGAAATTCTTCTAGTTATGATCGGAGGAATGGCAACTGTAGCAGGAGGTGTATTGGCTGCATATATAGGGTTTTTAGGCGGTGAAGATGAAGTTTTAAAACTTTTTTACGCTAAACATTTACTCACTGCATCTGTTATGGCTGCGCCTGGTGCAATTGTAATTTCGAAAATTTTGTTCCCAGAAACAGATACAATTAATAAAGATGTTTCAGTTTCTCAAGATAAAATCGGTTCAAATTTATTAGATGCTATAGCAAATGGTACAACTGAAGGATTAAAATTAGCAGCAAATGTTGGAGCTATGCTTTTGGTATTTATTGCTTTTATAGCAATGATAAATTTTGGATTTGAAAAAGTTGGGGCTATTTCTGGATTAAATTATTGGATAAGTGATAATACCACCTACCAATTCCTTTCAATAGAATTTATTTTGGGCTATACTTTTTCACCTGTAATGTGGATAATCGGAGTCGCGAAAGAAGATATGGCTTTAATGGGTCAACTTTTAGGAATAAAGTTAGCAGTGAGTGAATTTATTGGATACATGCAATTAGCCGAACTTAAGGATATTTCTAATATGGTCCATTTGCAATACGAAAAATCGATAATAATGGCCACCTACATGTTGTGTGGATTTGCCAACTTTGCTTCTATTGGAATTCAAATAGGAGGAATTGGATCTTTAGCTCCTAATCAAAGAACAAATTTATCAAAATTTGGAATGATTGCGGTTCTTGGTGGTACTTTAGCTTCACTATTATCTGCCACTATCGCTGGAATGATAATTGGTTAATATTTTTTAATAAGTTAAAGGATATTTTTATGCTCAATTTTAGTTAATTTATATTTTTGAATTCTTATTTATTTTAAATGAAACAATATTTAGACTTAGTTAAGCACGTTCTAGAAAATGGTAATGAAAAATCCGACAGAACTGGTACCGGAACAAAAAGTGTATTTGGTTATCAAATGCGTTTTGATTTGTCAAAGGGATTTCCAATGATCACAACAAAGAAAGTTCATTTGAAATCAATAGTTCATGAACTATTATGGTTTATAAAAGGTGAAACTAATATTGAATATTTAAAAAACAATGGTGTTAAAATTTGGGATGCTTGGGCTGATTCTAATGGTGATTTAGGTCCTGTTTATGGACATCAGTGGAGAAATTGGAACAGTGATGGAATTGATCAAGTCTCTGATGTTATTAATACTTTAAAGCAAAATCCAGACAGTCGGAGAATGCTTATAACGGCGTGGAATCCAGGTGTTCTTCCAGATACAAAAGAAAGTTTTGAAGAAAATGTCAGAAACGGTAAAGCAGCATTACCACCTTGTCATGCTTTTTTTCAATTTTACGTACACAATAATAAATTGTCTTGTCAACTTTATCAAAGAAGTGCTGATATATTTTTAGGTGTTCCGTTCAATATCGCCTCTTATGCTTTACTTACTGAAATGATTGCTCATGTTTGTGGTTATGAAACAGGAGATTTTGTTCACACATTTGGAGATGCACACATATACAATAATCATGTCGAACAATTAAATCTTCAACTTTCAAGAGAACCAAGAAACTTGCCTAAATTAAAAATATTAAATAAAATCAATAATATAAATGATTTTAAATTTGAAGATTTTGAGATAAGCGACTACAATCCACATCCTCACATTAAAGGTAAAGTAGCTGTTTAATTTGACAATAACATTCTTTTTGGTATGTTAATTTTTTGTATTTCCTCAGTAAATTTCAATTTTATACAAAAATATTTAATAATAATTACCCATAATTTAATATCTTAAGTTTTTTTTAGAAAACATGTGTTATCGGCATGCAATTTGATAAATAATTTATAAAAACAATATTTTGAAATTTAATAAACAAATTACTTTTTTTTCATTAGTATTTATTTTTGTTGTTGGACTTACTAATTATGATAATATTTTGTATTCATATAAAAGGTCTGTTCACAAAAATAATTTAGAAAATAGTTCAATCAAATCAACTTATAAGTTGAACAAATCAGAAAGAAAAAAAATTAGCCTTCCACCCAACCAATATCAAGAAAAAATGTGGGAACTTTCAATGAATCCAATGACTGGTAAAACAGAAATTAGTAGTTTATTTGAAACCCAATATAAATTAAACAAGTCACAAGAATCCTTAGTTAAAAGCTTTAGTGTTCCTGGCGAATCTGAAGAAATGAAATGGGTTAGTAGAGGACCTAACAATGTTGGTGGAAGAACTAAAGGATTAATGTTCGATCCAAATGATGAAAATGATGAAACTGTATTTGCTGGAGGAGTTAGCGGTGGTCTATTTAAAAACACAAACATTTCAGATGGAAATTCATCAGAATGGATACATATCAAAGGAATTCCAGAAAATATTCCAGTATCATCTATTGTTTACGACCCAAATGATTTAAAAACTTTTTATGTTGGAACCGGAGAATCTTACACAGGTGCAGAAGCATTAGGAAACGGACTTTGGAAATCAAGTGATGCTGGTGAAACATGGACAAATGTTTTTGGAGGTAAATCTGAAACAGAAACTGTTTATAGAAGTAATGGTAATTTTGTTAAGATTAATAATTTAGATTTAGGACCCTACACGTACATAGGCGCAGGTTTTGGTCCCTCTTTAACTTCCACACCAATTACAGCTGATTTGATACTAGCTGACGATGGAGATGATTCTGGAGATATTTCTGATGGAATTGGCGGGTCTAAGCACGATGCATGTCAAACAATTTCAAATGGATCTGAAATAAATGGTAAAATTGCTCTTATTGAAAGAGGAGATTGTTCATTTGTTGATAAAGTTAGAAGAGCTCAACAAGTCGGTGCAATTGCCGTAATAGTAATGAACAGAAACGATGGAAGTCAAGAAAATTGGAGTTCAGCTCCAATTACAATGGGAGGAAGTAACTTTGAAGACATTTCAATTCCCTCTGTCATGATATCATCTACAGACGGGAATAGATTAAAGTCAAGATTATCGAACAGTGAGACTGTTAATGTTTCATTATCACTTGAAACATTAGCCTCAGCAGGAAGAACAGTAAGCCCTGGTATTTTTTACATAAATGATGTAGTAGTTAGAGATAATAACGGAACATCTGAGGTTATTATAGCAGCTGGAGTTTCTTCTCACAGAGACGATACAAACCATCTCTTTGGAGTTGATGATTATGGCATTTGGAAATCAACAGACAGTGCCTCGTCTTGGGATAAGGTTCCATTCAACATTGACGGGTCTGCTTATTCTTATCAGCCAATGGATTTAGAACTTGCTCCTGATAATAAGTTATGGGCTTCAACAACCAGAAATCACAGAGGTTCAGGTGGAGGAACTATTTTAGTCGCTAATTCGGATATAACAGCATTTAGTGTTAAACATACTATTACATACAATGATGGTGCAGACACAGCGCGAAGAACTGAACTTGAAATTGCTTCAAACGGAGATATTTATGCTTTAGCTGCAGAAAATCCTGTAACAATCATTAAATCTACAAATCAATTTGCTACCGCACCTACTCCACTTACATTACCTAATGATGCCGATGGAAACATTGAAGCTGATGATTTTACTAGAGGGCAATCTTTTTATGATTTGATGATAGAATCTGATCCTAACAACCCTGAAACCATATTTGCAGGTGGTATTGATTTGTTTAAATCCACAACCGGTGCGGAAAACGCAACAGCAAATCCATGGGAGCAATTCACGCATTGGTACAATGGTTTTGGTCAACAATTTGCTCATGCTGATCAGCACAACATGGCTTTTGGAAATTACGATTCTTCTAAAAAAATATTTGGAAACGATGGTGGTATTTATTTTAGTCAATCCAATGGATCAGCTGAAGAAATATCTTCAAGAAATTTTAACTATGTAACTTCTCAATTTTATACTATTGGAGTTGCTCCATCTGAAATGTTTAAAGATTTAAATAAACAAATTACTGGAAGAGATCTTTCTAGTTGGACTACAAGAAATAAGGTTGTCACAGGAATGACAGATGTTTTTCTTGCAGGTGCTCAAGATAATGGAACTCAATTTCAAACTGATAGAGAAAATAAAATAACATCAAGTATTGATGTTTCTGGTGGAGATGGAGCAGCTTCAATGTTCTCTCAAAATTTAGACAAACCTTATTTTATTGCAAATTATGTATATAACAATTCTGTAGAAGCCTATGATTTTAAAAGTGATAGCAATTTTAACATTAACAACGAAAGTGGTAGTAATGGAGATTTTATTAATGTTCAAGCATTAGATTCAAATTATGGAATTATTTACTCTAATTATACTGGTTCAAATTTTGAAATAAAAGCTTATTACGATTGGGATAACTTCGCTGAAGCAGATAAAAATACTAACGCACCAAGTCGAACACTTCAAAGTGGAATGATGACTGCAAATGTTTCTGCGCTAACAGTTTCTCCTCACACAACAAACTCATCTACTTTAATGATAGGTTTAGAAAACGGAGTAGTAATTAAAGCAGAAAATGCAAATACTGCAAGTCCAGTTTATACAAATATTACAGGAAATCAATTTCTTGGAAGTGTTTCTGATATTGAGTTTGGTCTTTCAGAAAATGAAATTTTTGTTACTTTCCATAATTATGCTGTTAAAAATATATTTTATTCTAATGACGGAGGAGAAACGTGGTCAAATAAAGAAGGTGATGTAAACAATGGTGGTCTTCCGGATATTCCTGTAAGAGCAATTTTACAAAATCCAATTGTATTAAGTGAAGTAATAGTTGGAACTGATTTAGGGGTTTGGTATACCAAAAACTTTAACGATGAGTCTCCTAAATGGAATTCTGCTTTTAATGGAATGAGTAATGTAAGAGTTACTGATCTTGATATGAGAGATGACTATAAAGTATTTGCTTCCACATATGGAAGAGGAGTTTTTTCATCTTATTTTTCATCAGACGGCCCATTATTACAATTAAGCACACCTGAAGCAAAGTTGACCGTTGGTCAAGGTGAGACTGGCTCTTTTGTCGTGAAACACAGAGTTTTTTCAAATTATGATTTTGAAACTACATTTTCTGTAGACGGTCTCCCTGAAAATAGTAGTTTGTCTTACTCACCGTCAAACCCAGTCACAATTAATAGTGATGGCGAGCTTACAATTGAAGTAACTGTATCCAATGATGCAGAAGCTAAAAGTTACCCATTAATAATTAATGCTAATGCAGCTGGACAAACTATTGAATCTGTTGGAATTAATCTAGAAGTACTTTCAAACGATTACGATAATGATGGAATTAAAAATAGTGAAGATAATTGTGAAAACACTTACAATCCTGAACAAGAAGATTATGATGGAGATGATATTGGAGATGTTTGTGATCCAAATCCAATTCCCAACGATACATTCACTTTGTTTTACACAGATGAAGTATGTAGGTCATCAAATAATGGATTAATTGATCTTACAATAAAAGGAGATTTCGAAACACCATTCACAGTTTCTATAACTAGTAATTTAAGTGGGTTTAATTTTACTCCTGAAATAATTGACGCTAAAACCTGGCAATTGTCTGGCTTACAAGCTGCAAACTACGAGCTTTGTTTAACCAATGATAGTTTCCCAAATTTCAAACAGTGTTACAATCTTAATATTGAAGAACCTGTAGATTTAAGTGTTTTAACTAGCATCAATAGAGAAGATAGACAGGTCTTACTAAATCTTGCAGGAAGTGAAAGTTATAACATAATACTTAACGGAGCTTTAATTAAAACTACACAAAGTAGTATAGACTTACCATTAGAGGCTGGATTTAATACAATTAAAGTAACAACTAACTTAGAATGTCAAGGTGTTTTCGAGGAGACAATATTTATTTCCGAAGATATTTTATTTAGT
>Ga0257121_1001691_pt1 | contig 16317 bp, 13 predicted proteins | sample SI106_100metaG_FD_190180 | JGI IMG/M metagenome (GOLD analysis project Ga0257121, IMG submission 190180) | Marine microbial communities from Saanich Inlet, British Columbia, Canada - SI106_100 | ecosystem: Environmental > Aquatic > Marine > Inlet | place: Canada: British Columbia | collected... | reverse complement strand
TATAGCCCTCAGAACTACTCCTGCAGCTCAGAGTGAGATACGCTATGTAGCTAAAGATATACAGAATATATTGAGATTAGAGTGCCCTAATATTTTTGGCTTAACTAACGGAGAATGAAAATGAATAACGAAATAACAGTTAATGGTGTGGTTTATGTGAAGAAAGAAGTAGAAGTAAAATATTGGGAGGGACTCAAAGGAATCGAAGGTTACTATATAGCTAATCACTCTGATATACATAGTGCTGAAAATGCGGAAACCCACAAAGCCAATAGAAACATCTGGGCTACTAAAGAACAAGCTGAGGCGTGTCTAGCAATGTCACAATTATCTCAGCTATTAAAAGAAGTAAATGGCGATTGGACTCCTGATGAAACTTACGATTCAGGACACCCACCTTTTCTTGTGTTCAAGACACCAAGACTTAAATATTCTTTTATGAAAACCCATAAAGAATTAATCAAACAAGCGAGACCTTTATTATGACTACAGAATATGAGTCGAAATTAGATGATGGCACTACGATAACAATTACTGAGCCTTGTAGCTTATGTAGGCATCATAGTGAGGATGGTTACGATTGGGAATGTGGAGAGTGTAAGCACTTTTATGGCGATCAGTTTGAAGCAGAAGAGTAAGTAAACTAACGGAGAGATAAAATGAATATCAATTTATACCAAAGCAACGCACACAAGACAGCTAACTACGATAACAACTTCTATCCACTTGCAGGACTTATGGAGGAAGCTAGTGAGTTATCTCAACAATTCACCAAAGTATGGCTGAGAGGTGACAATAAAAAGATTGACATAGAACACGCTAAGAAAGAATTGGGAGATGTTATGTGGTTTGTGGCAGAGATAGCAACCTTATTGGAGCTTGATCTTGCGGAAGTAGCACAAGCCAACTTGGACAAGTTAGCTGATAGAGCTAGTCGAGGTGTAATTAAAGGCGATGGCGATAGTAGATAATTAATGGAGAGCGATATGGAAAAAGAGTTTAAGGAGTTAGATCAGAAAGAGATGGATTCTGTTATTAGTATAGTCGATCTGGTTATGAGTGAGTTTGATGGACCAGCTCAGTCACTCCCATCTTTGGCGATAGTGGTTGCTATTATCTTAGCGGATACTGGCGAAAATCGTAACGAGTTCTTGATGGATTTTGTAAGCAACATAAGACGCGCAACAGTTTCAGGGGTAGATGACTGATGAATGCACAGGAGATACAGTTGGTAATTTTGCACGCTTTAATTTCAGGCGGTGTGGATGGCATTAAAGCAGTCGATCAATCTAAAGAGCTGGTAAAAATATTTCTGGAGAATGGCAATGAAGACGCTTGACTTGTTTGGAGCATCTACCGTATTGAAACTACACCCGAATACGGTAAGATGCAAGGCTCGTAATGGAGAGATACCTGCATCAAAGCAGGGACGACGCTGGATTTTTATTGAAGACGACCTTGTTAAAATGATCAGAAGTGATTATAGTAGTAAGTGGCAGGTGTCGCATAAACAGGAGAATACATTATGCGGATCTACAAAAGAGATGACATCTACTACGCAGACTACCAGATCAACGGACGAAGAGTACGAAAATCTACTCAGACTTCCAGCCGAAGTGAAGCCCAAAAGTTTTTAGTTAGGAGTTTTACTGAGGATTCTCAGGAGGTCAAGTCGATTGATCGATCTTGGAGAGAGGCGGCAGTTAGATGGTTGAAAGAGATGAGACACAAGAAGACACATCGGGATGACATTATCAGGCTACGCTGGTTTGATAACCATCTTGGTAGTCTGATGTTGCGAGAGATTAGTCGTGATCTCATAGATGAAATGATAGAGATAAAGCTCGCTGAGGGTGTGACTAATACTACAGTCAATCGTTACATGGAGTTGCTTAGGGCTATTCTTAGGCGATGCAAGGATGATTGGGAGTGGATAGAAAAGCACCCTAAAGTGAGAATGTTAAATACTGTAAAGAGGCGTGTACGCTGGCTGACGAGAGAGGAGGCGGAGAGATTGTTTGCAACTCTGCCAGATCACTTGTCGGCAATGGCACGCTTTTCTGTTGCTACAGGTTTAAGGGCTGGTAATGTTCTTGGACTTCAGTGGGATCAAATTGACTTATCAAGGCGGGTTGCGTGGATACATCACGATCAATCTAAGACTGGCAAGCCGATACCTGTCCCATTGAATAAAGAGGCGTTAAGTGTTTTAAGGAAGGAGAGGTTTAAGGATGACATTCATGTATTTACCTTTAGAGGTCGCAGGATTAAACAGGCAAATACTAAAGCCTTTCGTGCAGGTCTAAAGAGAGCAGGAATTGAGAACTTTAGATGGCATGATTTGCGTCACACCTTTGCTTCTTGGCATATCCAAAATGGAACCCCCCTCCATATTTTAACAGAACTTGGAGGGTGGTCGAGTGATGAAATGGTGAAGCGATATGCGCACCTTTCAGCTGATCACTTAATGGAATTTGCTTCAAACATTGAACCCGCTCTTGACTGTGCCACGAATTTGGCACACGAACAGGATGGTATTTTTGGCACACACCGCTAAGTTATTGAAAATGGTAGCGGGGATTGGATTTGAACCAACGACCTTCGGGTTATGAGCCATAACAAATGAGTTAATTTATATTTTATAATCAACACCTTGCGACACTTGCCAACCTTTTATTACCTGTGAAATAGATATATCGTGCATTAATAAAATCAATCAGTTATAAATGCAATGACACAACTATGACACAACCTTGCTTGAATCTGGAGCGCATCTTACACGCCAAAAAAAATAAAGTCAAGAGTTATATTCAAGTCGATTGATCGACTAGCTCTTTCCATATTTGTTCATTACTCTTCGCTGCGCCTCTTGTATAAGATCATTGTACCTATCAATATATACCTGCTTCTCATCAGCAGTTAGGTTCTTATTGGCATACACTAGCTTTATCTTGGTGCGATATTTCGTCAGCTTCTTGGCGGTACGGTTTACCGCTTTCCTCATAGCTAAAGCATCACTATGATTCGATGCGTACTCAGCCGCTTTCTCGTATTCCCCTATAGCACGATAATCCTTGATGGTTTTGTAAGCCATATTAGCTTCTGTTCTTATGTCGTACATTACCTGCCCGATACGAGTTGAAGTTGCACCTCCTCCTCTCTGCATAAATGCCTTAACAATAAAGTAATCATCCCAATGAGTTGAGGGCTTATCGTTTTCAGTTAGCAGATCAATCCCCCCATCAGTGATCATCATCGCTGTACCTCCAACCCAACCCAGATACCCTTTGATTAAGTAGTCAGCTTGCATAGGTGACATATCTATATTACCTAATGACAACTCCCTGACTGCAGAGGATGAAACTTTACCCAACGCGCTAGTCCAAGACGTAACTCTCGCTTCTGGCGATAAGCCTGACTTGCCCCAACCTTCAATGGGTGAGTCTCTAAATGAATCGTAGTTAGCATATACATCAAGTATAGGCTTCAGTGCTTGCGGAACAGGATTCATGGCTAGTGTATCTGTTAGCGCATGAAACATACGACCTGCAAACAGTTCTCTTGAGTCTTCATCAAAGTCATTAATGAAAGTCTCAATTGCACGCTCTGCAAACACGCCTGCAATTCCTATCTCGAACGGTCTAGGGATAAAGAACATCGTATCCCCTGTGAGCATGGGGAGCTTAACAGCAATGTATGTATCTCTCTGCCATTGCTTCAGCTCTCTATAATCCTCATCATCCTTCATCGCCATAAAGATAGCAGCACTTGTTAAACCATACGCCCCTGCTACAGCAAGTAGTCGCGCCCTCTGCTCTTTATCAATTCCTGCTCGTCCGAGCTTATCCAAACCCTGCAGTCTTGCATTCATGAAAGGAACAAGCTGAGATAGCATTCTGATTGCAGCCCATTCACCTTGAACATCAAACGCCAGCAAATCTCTTGCAGCAAACGCAGCTTCTAACTCAGTGCCACCTGCCTCGATAACGCTATCATAAAGAGCTGCTCTGTTTACATTCTCCGCCCTTGATCCTATATCCTGCCATTTACCAAGACCTGTCTCAACACCGTCTTTAATCTTACCAAACAATGTCTGGAACTTCTCTTCACTATCTAGTATTTGAGAATGCTTAACTCCTTCTGTAATTAATCTTCTGGATGCGTCTGGATCTCCACCCAACTGATGACCAAATCTGAATGATCCACCAGATGCCAGCATACGAGCATAATGAAGAGAGTCTTCTTTTGTTCCATTCCATCCTGAAGACAGAGGATTCAATCCCATTTGACTGCCTTTTAGTTGCGAGATGCCAAGTACATGAATAGAGTCACGGATCAAGTTGCGTACTCTGAACTCTGGACTAATCGTCACCATTGTAGTCAGCATACTCTTAGCTTTACGCCCCACTCTCATCGCCATACTGCCAGAGCCGATAGGTTTTGAAGCTGTTAAGGAGCGTAGTGTTAGTTCATCATTAATGCGAACCCACACCTCTCTTCCGTTATGCCTAATATAGACCATATCCGAACCATGCTTGATCTTACTATTCTCTATCTTCTCTCCGAACAGTCCTTCTGGGTCGTGCAGTACATTTGCTACCGCCACCTCGCCCGCATTCTTGGAGATGTCAGATAGTTTTAAAGAGAGTGCTGTTTTGATTGCGCCAACAGCAGCCTGGTTACTCATTGAAGCGTTTAGCAGATGATTCCAGTTCATCAACACATTCTCTAATGGGTCGTTAATGTTTAACTCAGAACCGTGTATCTTCTTGTATGCTTCCTGCTTAGTTAGTCCACCCAATGTGGCAAGACCTGAAGATTCTGTATCCTCAAGCACACGATAAAATGGGATATAAGCGCCACCCTTCCAGATGTCAGCCTCTTTCTGACCAACAAGACCTGAGCTTACAGCAATATCCACAACACTCTCATGAAGTGACTGGAACTCTGCCAATGCCTTATCAAACGATTGCTCATTACCATTGCGTAAAGACAGTCCTGCTTTAATTGCAGCAGCTCTATTCTTAAATGGAAGTGACACATCCTCTGGTAATTCGCTCGCTCTCTTGGCAACCATATAGCTCAGGAAGTCATCCACCTTTCCTGCTAACGGATCAAGAATAGAAGCTAAACCAGATGACTGAGTTATCATTCCATTTGCATCCACCTTTATAGATGACTGGTCAAGCTGAACGTCACCATCTTTATTGACGATAAGTTTGCCATAATTAATCATAGCAAGAACTTTCTCTCGTGCAGAGGAGACCATTCTTGATCTCATCCAATCTGTTAATACAGGTTTATCTAGTCCTTGCGCTCTTGCTGAGATTTCAGCGTTACGCTTGATAGCGTGAGACTTGTCAAACATACCTTGTCGTAACTTATCAGACCACCCGTCCAGCACAGCACTGATCTTTTCTTTAAAGGTAAGTTTTTTACTCTTCCCAATACCAGACTTAAAGTCATCCATTGGGTCATAAGTCGATTGATCGACTACTGATTCTTCTCCAGCTCCTCCTCGTCCTTGATCGACTGATCCCATATCTTCTGCTCTTCTGGAGTCATTCCGTACTCCTCTATTCCGTGCTGAATCCCCCCTCCATTGGCTCGATAAGCTGCTGCTCTCGTTGCCGTTCTCTCCTCTAAAGTTGTTGTTAGCTTCGTCTCCGCTCCTAATGATAGGGACTCTTTTAACTTCCTTATTCTTTCTGCGGTCTGTTGCTCTGTCGTTTCTTCCATTACTTTCTCCTAATAAAATGTTATCACTCACGCCTATGTTATCAGATTTACTTAAAGAGTCAAATAGGGTGAACGCATCACTACCAAATGATGCCTTAAACAGTTCTGGTCGTGAAGTATAAAACGCACCTAGCTGTGCAAAAAACTCAGCCCTGTATTGTCCGTCAGTAAAGGTCTCCTTATCTGTGATAGGGTATCTAAAGAAGCTACCAACCGCTGAGGATGCGTCCTCATCTTGAGAATTTTCATGGCGACTATAATGCCCCTCAGCCTTGTAAGCTAACGACCCATCCTTCTTTACATCAAAAAGATCCATAGCGCCAGAAATAGACTCACCACTACTATTAATGTCTACCGAATGCCATAGCTCATGTGCTATACCATCTCTAAACTCTCTAAAGATATGGATACTCTGACCTGTTTCAGGTGACTGCAAGGCATCCGTATACTCATCCATCAGGTCTAAAGATACACGGATAACCTGTTTGCTTGGCACATACCCCATGCTGCGAGACTTACCGCCAATCACAATTCCTTTTAATGAGCTAAATGCGTGGGAGGGTATTCTGCCAGATTGAATCAAATCATTAATGGAGGCTTTAAGTATTGCCTCCTCCCTGATTGTTGGCTCAGATAGATTGTGACGCAAAGCCCATCCTATATTTTTAGTGATAATTCTTGACAGTCGCTTAATTAGATTTCTAACTGATAGCTTTACTGGTACTTTCTTAACAGTTACTGGTGTCTCATATATAATCTGACCCTCGTATAAGGGGTCGTTAATGGATCCTGACACCTCGCTCTTGAAACTTGTGGAAGATGATTCAGCTTTATGACTTACCCCTTTCTTGTTTGCTGCTCTATCAAATGCTCTGGCGGTATTACCTGCATCACCTTTATTAAAAACGTCAAGAGATTCGTCTGTGGTCACTTCATCAGCAACTTGACCAATAAATCTACCTCGCAGATCTTTTACTCTTTGCGCTCTATCCTTTTCAATCCATTGTAATGTCCCTTCAGCTCTAGCTTGAACCTTCTTATCACCATCCTTCTTAGCCTTCTCTATCTGTGATCGGAGGTTCGACTCCTCTTGCTCCATGCTTTGTTTCTCTTCTGCAATCTGCTCAAGCTCGGAATCTATCTCCCTAAGGTTGTGATCTTGTATCTCTTTAAGAGCTTCGCTCTTGCTCTTAATGGATGCCTCTCCAAACATTCCTCCTTCCGCAACTGCGCCAGTTGATATTTCAGATGCGTTACTGCCAGCATCATCCCCATCATCCAGCATTTCAGCTTCATTATTTAAGGTGAGATCTTCCTTGCCATCTATAGTATTCATATTATCTACGCTTAGATCGCTAGAATCCTCTTGGTCGTAGTCAATATTAGTATCCTCTATACTTAAATTAGTAGTGCTAACATCGTCTGCGAAGCCGCCATTATCAATACTCAAACCTCCGTACTTTTGGTCACGGTAGTCTGCAAGGAATCCACGCTTATGCTGACCCTCCTTAAAGTTTGCGCTACCTCTCTTCCCTCCTGCGCCAAAAAGAAGTTCTGAGAAGTTTTTAGGAACATTATATCCACGATTAACCAATGCGTCCTGAACTATCTCCAGCGTCTTATCGTTAGAGTTGCGAGCATTAACGCTTGCGTCTGCAATCCTAGCTGCAGTCACATCTCTAAACTTGGTAACAAGAACTTTTACACTTATCTTGCCATCCTTTCCTACGGCAATATTTTTAAGTAAGTAACTAAGAATTGCCTGCTCATCCTTATCAGCAGATTTCCCGTTTTTAAATGTTTCGTATAAGTCCTTTAGTTCTTGCCTAGCTGGAGCAATAGATTTGGTATCTCTATCTATGTGCGCTTTGATCGCATCAAAGAATCTACGCTCTTCGCTAGTGAGGGGAATATTGTATCCATTGCTTTGGCGAAGTTTGGTCTCATCATCAGCTTCCTCAGATCGTCCCTCTCCGCCTTCTCTGTTTCTGACATCGGTCTCTTCATTGTTTGCTTCTTCATTAACCTCTCCTTGTGTGGAATTATCTGTAGTCGATTGATCGACTTCATTGGTGCTTGCACTCTCGCTATAATCAACAGAAATAAGAGCTGGAGCGTCATACATGTCTATATCAATCTTATACTGACCAGATACGCCAGACTGCTCTGAAGATATACTGTACAAACCATCACCAAGAGATACGATAGACTCTGGATCTATACTAACCTCCACTCCTGAAGATGTCAAAACCCAGCTCTTATCAACTTCACTCTGATCGGCAGGCTGTTTAGCAGGTAACGATGCCTCACTCTTTAATGGCTTCTCGTTTTTTGGCGTTGACTCTTTATCTGGAGCTTTATCTGGGAGACCTTTCCAAAAAGTCTCAGACTCTAGCCCTGTGCGATTTCTAAGATCTTTAATGCGACCATTTAACTTGATACGCTCTGCCTTTCCCTCATCACTTGACGCACTTGTTGTCGCTATCTGCTTCTTAATTTCAGTAACAATAGGCTCGATGGCTTTAGCATACTCGCTAGATTTAAAGTCTAACTCTTTTTGCGATGCAGGCACACTGCCCCCATACATATCAACCTTATCTGAGCCATGAACAATCAACCCTCCTGCTGGAGCTTTAGGAGTGCCTACTTTACCAGCCTCGCTTGCAGGGAGATTACCTAATAAAGCTTCTTCCTTCTTAACTGCGTCTACACCAATAGCTCCAGTTACATCTGAAGCAGCCCCTTTAGGAGCAGTGCCAGAAACATTCACCTCGTCCGCACTGTAAGAGCCGTCAACTCCCCCACTACTATTCCTCTCATGCCTATTTCTCAGCTCTTCTTTTATAGCCTTATTCTCGCTCTCCCCTATTGCACCATCTACTGCCGAAACATCTGTTCCTACTTGTGAGCCTGCGCCTGCTGTCTCTGTTTCACTTGCACTATAAGAACCCCCTATCTCACTACTGCCTGTAGACTCTCGCTCGATAATATTTAATTTATTACGATTTTCTTCTTCTATTGTTTGGATCTCAGCAAGACCTACGGAATTATCTGCCTTTACAGGTACTCTCTTTCTCTCTGCAGCTTCGGCACTTAGTCCGTCACCAATAAGATCCTCACCCAATTTACTGGATTGAAGCTCTATCTTTCTGCGTGAAATCTCATCGACAACTTCCTGTAGCCGACCTGTAGCGTTATCGTAAACCCCCCGCTCATCCTTAAACATATCTTGGATTCTAGCAAGCTGTGCGCCTCTCTCAGTTAAAACTGCGTCACTTAACTTATACTTGGATGCCTGCTTATCAACCTTAATCTTCTCGTTAAGGTCGGTATATGGCTCTGTATCTAGCTCATAAGAGCGATCAAGCAGCGTGTTCAGATCAACTTCTTTAGCTTTACCTGCTAAAAGATTACTGACCGCTGTCTGTACTGTAGATATTCCTCCGCCTGTTAATGACTCATGCAATGCAGAGCCAAGACTAGCTTCATCTCCTGCTAGAACTTGCCCTGTATATTCGCCCGCACCTTCGCCAAACGTCTCTACTCCAAAAACAACACCTCCCTTCTTTAGCTTGCTTGCGGTAGAAGTTGCGCCCCTGTATTGATCGGCAAGAGCTTCCAGTTTATTATTGTAATCCTTATTCAGTCTGCCTTTTACGAGGTCAGTCTTGAACTCTTTATTTAATCGGTCTACATTTTTCTTGAGTCGTCTAGCTGGCGCTGTAAAGATACCTAACCCAACCGCTGTTGTTGCAACATCCCATACAGCAACACCCGCACCTTTTGCGACAGCCTTATCTTTAGCCCAAGAAAGGAAACCCTTATCACTTAATAGCTCTTTAATCTGCTGCGGGTCAGATGGATCGTCAACATACTCATACACCAACTCTTCAAGATACGCACCTGTTTCAATAATCATTGAGCCAGTAGCTGTGCCTGCAATACCGCCACCCATAACTCCGTAAGGACCTAATGGTGCGCCCGCTTTAGCACCTACAGCAGTTGTAACTGCAATAGTTGGAGCACTTCTAGCCATAGTTTTAACTGACTCATAATAAGATTCTTTATTAGTAAGGAAGTGTTCAGCCAAATCGTAAGAGGTAGACATCGTATCCCAGAAACCTACCGACTCATCAACAGCGTCTATACGCCCGCTTATCTCTGAGCTGTATGCCTGATGTTCTGGAGTGGTTTCCTGTGCTCTCTCTTTAACTCTCTCTGCAAAATGCGCAGAGTAAGAGTCAATCAGCTCAGGAGACTGAATCGCAAGTAAGCCAGTGCCGTGCATTCCAAGCATTCCATCATCTACGCCCTCACCAATAGAGTTAAGAGTGCTTAGCTCATAATCTTCTTGACCGTACTTAGCATCGAAAGCGTCAATAGTTGTAGCACTTGATTCGCTGAGATTCTGCACTCCATGCCGCTGATCAAATGAGGCGAAAGGATTTTGATTAAAGTCTTTATACATAAATATCTCCTAACGCTGGGCTGATTTAATATCGTCAACAGCACTTTGTATCAATCTCTCACCTATATCAGTATCAAAGCCCAGTATCACTCCTTTAATATCTATACTTCCAGCTAATCTTTGCATAGTAATTGGTTGCATTCCTCTTCCTCGTCCTGCATTAACCTCCTCACCATCAATAAATCTTTGAGCTAAAACTTTAATTGCTTGCCTTGTCTCGGAATTTAATCCCTCATAAGTAATATCCTCATAATTATTCTTTGCATTAAAGTTTGGAGGTCTGATTGTTATAACCCCTCCATCAATCCTAGACTCAACAGGTATCACTTCCTTACCATCCCCTATATCAGTGGATACATTAGGTTTCGGGTCTTTAGTATTCCAAGGCTTTTCACTGCCAACAGAAGGAAGGGGAGCTGGAGTCTCAGCTACTGGCTCAACACCAAGATTAAGGCTGTTAAATGCCTTATCAGTCGCCTCAATACCGAACTGTTCTACCGATACTTTATAGGCATCCGCCTGTGCTTCAGGGTTGCTTTGAATAATGTTCAATCTTGTTCTTAGGAAGTTCTGAGCACCCAGGAAGTTCTCCTGCCCCACATGATCTGATTGCGGCATATTTGGGAAAGCCTGAGACATAAATGCACTACGATCCTGACTAACTCTATCTAGTTTTCTGCGATACAGATCCCTCTGACCTTTAAGCCTAGCTACTTCTTGAGGGTTCATGCCATCATCGTTGTTGATCTCTTTCTCTAGCGAGGTGATATGAGTTGAAAGAGTCTTGATTTCACTATTATAATAATCAACCTCTGTCTTGTAGTCTGGCTTAGACTGCTTGATTGTTGGAGATGCGTATCGACCAATAAGACCTATCTTATCAAAGTCTTCATAAGGGGTGTTTCCGTCTACACTCTCAAAAGGCACAGTTTCCTCACCACCTGCATACTGCGTCCCCAGTTGATCCCTTCTAACGTATGTCGGTTTTCCAGTCGATTGATCGATCACTGATACCATCTCTCCATCAGTCGCATCAATAAGTTGCTGCGCTCTCTTATTAGCTTCTTTATCTGACCGCCAGCTGTTCAATATGGCTGCGGCACGATCAATTCCTGCAGCAGTATTATCCTGCTCCTGTTTAAGCTTAGCTGCCGCTATGTCCTGCTCCTGTTTAAGCCTAGCTGCTTCCAATCTCTGATTCTGGTCAAGTTCGGCTGCGGCTATCTTCGCATTTATATTATTTATCGCAGTCGCGTCCGCACGGTCTGCGTTAGCACCCCCAACATCCAAGTTATTCTGATTGCGTATCACCTCTCTTGCTTGTGCATTACTGTCTTGCTGACTAATCTCACTCATTCGCAAGCCGTGATTCATCACTGCCATTGCCTCTTTTTTAATCTGCTCGGCTTTATCTTTACGCTTCTCACTCATTACTGTTGCACCAGTCTGTGCTGCACCACCAATAAAATCTAATAATCCTGCCATGTTCTTATCCTCTTACTCTAGTTGAGCGGTTTAGTCCGCCACGATTCATCCTTGAACGATTTATGCCTGAACGATTTATACTTGAACGATTAGCTCCTCGCTGAACTCCAGCGGTAGCGTATAGGTCCTGCTCTGGTGCTGCTGCCAGTGGAACTGATGACAGTAATCCACCTGATGCTGGAGAGTCATCACTGCCATAATCTCCTGCATAATTGCCTGTAACCCCTGTGCTGCCTGTGCTGCCTGTGCTGCCTGTAACCCCTGTGTTACCAGCCTCTGATCGAGCTTGGTCAGCCATAGCACCTCCTAATTTTGACCCTGCTATCCCACCGACCATAGCGCCATAAGGTCCTAAACTTGAACCGATTGAGGCTCCTAATCTTCCAGTTACTGCTTTAGTTGTATCTTTAGCGAGTCCGAATGATGCTGATTCCAGAGCCTCCTCATTAGTCTCTCCTCGCACCTTTGAGTCAGCAGCTCTTGCTAAGGCAGAGATTCCAAGCTTTGCCGCGATGGATGCTGGATTAGCAAACATAGCAATAGTTGAGATGGGGTTCTCTGTGACATGATCCACAGCACGGCTTACCGCATACCTAGAGTAATCTCCTACACCATCTGCCTCACTCCACTCCGCCTCTCTATTCTGATCTACAGCGAGACTTCTATCTCTGCTGTCAACTTGCTCAGATCTAATATCTTCTCTTGTTTCGCTCCAAGATTTACCTGGATCCCTGCCTGTTCCTAGCCTGCCATTTGTTTGGGCTTGAAGTGAGGCAGATACAAAACCAGCGGTTGTTGCGCCAGCATCTGTATCAGAGTCCGATCCTCCCATATCTGACTCTGTACTAATGTTTCCTAATGAGTCCATTGAGTAGCCGCCAGGTTCTCCAGCTTGCTCACCTACCTGCCCTAACCCTGTGTTTGTAGCGTCATCCATATTATCTTCAGAGCCGCCTCCACTATCCCCATCTCCGTCCCCACTCGCTGCATCACCGCCTGCCGCACCCGAAGAGCATCCGCAGTACATGGGTTTTGATTCTACTGATAAATTCTTAAACATTCTCTTCTCCTATAAATCCAAACTTCTTACCTGTCTCTTTCCATTTTCTGTATTCAATCTGGCGTGTAAATCGTGGGATATTCTTTGCATCACTTAATGGGTTAATTCCTGAACTCTTCATCCTTGAATAGATCCTCTTCTTAATTGCACAATCAAGCGTAACTGTTCCGTTATCATCGTAACGATCAGCAGGGCATCCACCTTTACAGATACTCCAATACTCGCAACCAAAGCACTCCTGCGGGACTAAGTTATTCTGATAGAGAGTTTGCCGTTTTAAGATGATGTTGCTCATAGGATCTTCCATCCAGTTCGCAAACTTGCCTTCATCGTTATATGATTTATTGCAAGCCGTTACCCCACCATCAGCGCAGAACTCAAACCACCAGCAGTTATTCCCATCAACATGGCAGATCTTTCCCCAGATTGAATGATCGTAATCGTGCAGTCCGTTATCCGCTAAGAAGTCAGCCCACTCTACTTTCTGATCATCACTAATCTGCTGATCGCCCTTGATATGCTTAAAGGCAATTGTCATTGAAGGGAACTCTCTATGAAGCTTTTCTATCTCACTCAGTACCGCAGGAAGATCTTCCATTGTGTCTTGATTTACGCAAACCAATAAGCGGTGAGAGTACCCAAGATCACGAGCTATTCCGATATTCTCAATAACCTTGTTATAAGTCTTTGAGCGATTCTTGTTGTGCGCTGCAGGAGGAAGGTCTACCGAGTAACCAAAAGCCACTCTGTCCTGCATCTCTCCCATACGCTTTAAGTAGCTTCGATTAACCGCTACACCATTAGTCTGCACACTGATACGATTCATTAGGGTAATCTCTGAAAGCATCTCTACAGCCTTAGAGAGAGCTTCAGGGGATAATGTTGTAGGCTCTGCTCCGTGCAGATATGCAGACTCTAGTACAAACCTCTCCCTCTTAGCTTTATCAATAAGTCGACTGATCGACTCTAACGCCTGTGCATCTATATCTACTTTCTGATTCTTAAAATCATCTGGAAGATAGCAGTAGGTGCAGTCGATATTGCAATATTTAGAGACTGCAAAATATGCAGGAACGCTATAGTCATACTCGTACCCTAACTGCCTCACTGCTGGAGAAGTCCTCTAGGAGTTGGCTCTTGCATCCTCCCTTCTGGATTAGCATTTCTTGCTTTGAATGTTGCTTCATTTTCTTGTGCATCTCGTACTGCTGGATTGCCTTGCTGCTTCTCTTTAACCTTCATCGCGTAATCTTCCGTTGCTCGGATTAGAGCCTCATTAACTAGACGATCAACCTCTTTTTGAGAGGACACTTGAATCACTTTCTGTATAGCAGCCAACTCAGCCACATCAGAGATTAGTGTTTGAAATAGTTTTTGGATTGTAGGTCTGGTAAATCTAACTCCTTTCTGAATGCCGTCCTCTACGATTGAGTTCACCAAGTCTGATACAACCTGACCAACTCCTTTCGCTGGATTCTCTGCCTCTGCGATAAACTGCATTAGCTCTTCTGTCTGCTGTTGATAAATAACCTCTCTAGCGTATATCACTGACTGCCAATATAACTCGTCCTTCATCTGCTCATCTTTCATTATGCAAATCCTCCGCGCTTACCTGTTGCCGTTCCTGATTTAGAGATGTACGCCTGCTTTATATAGTTCTGTCTATTTAGCTCGTTCTCTCTTTTCTTCTCTTCTGCTGTTTTTTCTGCTTGATTAGCCTTATACCACGCACCTAAACCACCAACCAACATCTCTCCAGAGCTGCCCATGATATCTCTCTTAGCTCGATCTATTAAGCCCATATTGCGCTCCGCTTCTATACCGTCTAGTCTTGCTTTGAAGTATTGATCTTGGTAATCCATTTGATCTGATTTAGTTATTGGCTTTATCTTGCTTGACACTTCAGCTAAGGATTGAGATTGTTTGATTGGATCCTCTGGCGTGTAATCTGTATCCTGATCATAGCCATTATCGTCCAGGGTCTCGTTAATCCATTTCTGCATTTCTTCTGGTGTGAATTTATTTTTCTTCATCAGACCAAGCCCCTTATTCAACCGATAATCTAAGCGGTCGCCTTCTTCCTTAGGAAGACTTTGTACAAAGTTTTTAGCATTATCAGCCTCGTTAATCTCCTTAGGCTTAATGCTTATTACTTCTACTTCCTTAACACCATCCTGTGGGGAGACTCCAGAGTCGCTTTCAGGACCGTTACCACCTCCGCTTTCCGCGCTCTCATCACTAAACATATCTGCAATCGCATCATACCCGTCCTGCCATATAGACCCGCTTGCATCACCGCCTAAGCTAAAGAATGGATCAAGACCGTTGTCAGTGTCATATACAAATGTATCGAATGCCCGCTCTGCAAAGTCAGTAACTGGTTGAGTGAAAGATCCAAAGTCGAAGTCGGAAACATAATCAACACCTGAATCGAAAGCGTCACCTACATAATCTCCAAAGTCGCTAAGTCCATTACTAAAACCGTCTAATAGTCCCATTATGCTATCCCCCAATCCCAGCTTCTGGCTGTTGTCTGAATGTTATTTACGATCACTTTTCTTCCGTCGTATTCGGTTTTTAATTTATTCATTGCATCTGTCCTCAATAATGTGTCGTTACTTACATCTTCTGGATCAAAGACCATCTTATTAATCTCCACCCAGTCCTTCATATAAGAGGTCTCTAATCCTGCTAAGCTATCCATAACCTCTTTTGATAATCCTGCCTCTGTGCCTAATCGAGCCGTCTGTGCTACAACATTGGCGCGATCCATCTGAGCTACATCCTGCACATTCTGAAGATTAGTCTTGTAGCCGTACTCCTTAGCAACAGAGTCCTGCATCTGAGTATTGTCTTGATCTGACAAACCCATCTTCTGCCCGTAATCTTGACCAGATAGTGCGGAGTTGAACGCAAAGGAGTTATCCTGATCTGCGAATTGATTAGTATATTGCTGATTGACCAGCCCTTGATTGCGATAACTTGCTGCGTCTGCTTGAGCCATTGGCAGTGCTGCTGATAACATCGCCTCCTGACCAGCCTGTATCCCCATTGATGTATTAAGAAGACCTCTCTGATTAGCTGCCTGTGCTGCATTCGTCTTAGCTCTCTCAAGTAGAGGGTTGCCAGCAGTCATTATATTATTGACCTGACCTTGTACCGTCTCTGTTGGAGCGTTCAAAACTCCTAATGTAGGCGATTGAGCCGACACTTCGGGCTTAACGAACGGCTGATTAAAGCCTGCCTTATCCTCTGTTTGTATATTAAATCCGCCTACCATTATCGTTCTCCAATAAAAAAGGAAGCCTAATGCTTCCCTTGTTTTAGTATATCTAAAATCGCCCACCACTTAACACGCCAGCGGTTGAGCCAAGTGTCTTTGATAAACCTACCTCGTTTGTTTTTTAACTTCACGCTCTAACCTCAACATCAGTCTCTTTGTGTAGATCAGTCTTACTACCCATTACTCCACTACTACCTAAGACTCTAGCCTCGCTTATATATTTGACTGTATATTCGTAGCCGTTGTAGAAGAACTTATCATCCATCTTTAGTTCTTTAGCTT
>Ga0257121_1001678_pt1 | contig 16373 bp, 17 predicted proteins | sample SI106_100metaG_FD_190180 | JGI IMG/M metagenome (GOLD analysis project Ga0257121, IMG submission 190180) | Marine microbial communities from Saanich Inlet, British Columbia, Canada - SI106_100 | ecosystem: Environmental > Aquatic > Marine > Inlet | place: Canada: British Columbia | collected... | reverse complement strand
CATTTTTTCTCATTGCATCACAGTTAGGCTTTTGTCTTTTAATATCCTTTGCACCCATGAATATTTTACATTTAAGACCAAATTTTTTAGCAGCCATACTAAGCATTTTTCCTGCATAACCAGCTCCTGTATCACCAACGATATATTTCTTACCCATTGCTTTACAAATAAGAGCGTGGACGGTTGCATTATAAATTTTATGTGCGCCTCCATTTGCCTCTGAAACAATTTTTGCCCAAATTTGAGCACCTCTTAAATGATTTGTTAGATTGTCTAGTTTTACAAATGAAGTAGGGGTTCCAATATAGTTTTTAAAATAAAAATCTCTTTTGTTAAGAAATTTTTTATCTTTTCTTAATTTTTTAAATTCGTTAGTTAAATCTTCTACGGGTTTTTTTAAAGTTTCAGGAATAAAGCTTCCTCCAAATTTACCGCCCCAAAAGCCATATTGATCGTGTTGATCAATTAAAGGAATTCCTTTTTTAATTTTCATTATGTATCTCTTTTACTTTATCTAAAAAAATATCTATTTTGGATTTATCTTTTAACCCAGAAGTCTCTAGTCCCCCAGATATATCTATAATATCTGCTATTTTTTTATAATTTTCAAGATTATCATTTAACTGAATGTTTCCCGCAATCATTAGTGGTTTGTCGATCTTTAACTTATCAATTAATTTATGATCAAAAGCCATACTTTTTTCATATCCTTTACTATCAAATAAATAAATATCCGTTACATCAGAGAATATGTGATATTTTTCAACATCTGTTTTATTATTAATAGTAAAGGCAGTAATGATTTTTTTATTATATTTTTTTTTAATTATTCTTATTTCTTGAGGCGAACAGTCATAAATTTGATAATAATCAAATGGAAGAAGTTTAATTTTTTCTAAAATATCTTCATCAGGCTTTACTAATACTGCTACATAATTAGATTTCTTTTTATCTAAGGCTAATAGCTTTTTTAACTTTTTAAACTCAACATATCTTGAACTTTTTTTATAATTACAAATGAAACCAATAAATTGAGGAGGGTATGGATGATTAATTATAAAATTAAGAGTATCGAGATCTGAGATCCCACAGATTTTAGACCCTTTGATCATTTATTTAAATGATCAATTAATCTTTGAATATTATTTCTTATATTTCCTTTAATCAATGATCTTCCCATTACTACTCCAGCTACTTTATTTTTAAAAGCATCATTAGGAGTCATTACTCTTGATTGATCATTAGTGCTATCTCCAGGCAATCTTATTCCAGGAGTGACAATAAATAAGTTTTTATATTTTTTTCTAACTATTTCTGCTTCCTGAGCAGAGCAAACGATACCATCACAACCTGATTTTTTTATTAGATCAGCTTGTTTTACTACCAATCGCTCTACAGATTTTGTATGTCCTATTTCTTTAAGCGATTTATTATTAAGACTTGTAAGAACTGTAACTCCAAGTACTTTTAAATCTTTACTGATTGATCTAGCTTTCTTTTTTATGGCTCTTAACATTTTAAGTCCACCATTTGCATGAACAGTTATATATTTACATCTTTTTAGATCTTTTAAACTATCTACTGCAGACAATGCTGTTTGTGGAATATCGTTAATTTTTAAATCAAGCCAAAAGTCTTTTTTAAAATTTTCTAAAAATTTCCTTCCATTTTTACAATAAAAAAATTGTAAGCCAAATTTTGGTACAACTTTTAGTTTATTTGATTGTGTTTGTTTTATAATTTTTTTTACTTCAATTAAATTAGAAGTATCACAAGCAACAAAAATAATTTTATGTTTCATCGTTTAATTTCTTAAACAACTCTTTTGACATTTTAAAGTGAATTGTTTTTTTTTCTGGCGTATTTACTTTCTCACCCGTCTTAGGGTTTCTTGAGATACGAGCTTTTTGAATATTTGTTGAAAATACCCCAAAACCTCTAAGTTCAACCCTATCTCCTCTTTTAAGAGCGTGTTTGATTTCATTTAGAATTATATTAGTGAACTTATCTAAGTCTTTTCTAAGAAAATTTGGATAGTTGTCTGAAAGTTGTTTTAAAAGCTTTGATTTTACAATAGCCAATTTAAATCTTCTTTTATTCTTTCTCTTCTTCTTTTTTCTTTAAATCTTCAGAAAGTGACGAAAATGGTAAGTTTTTACCTGAACCTTCAGAACCATATTTATCTAAAGCTTCTTTTTTCTCAATTTCTTCTAAAAGTTTAATACTTAAAGTTATTTTTCTCTTACTCAAATCAAGATCAGCTATAGCACAGTCAAGTTTTTCTCCACCAGTCCATCTGCTTGGTCTAGCATCAGCGGCATTAATTGCGATTGCTGATTTTTTAATTTGAAAATCCATCTCACAGCCTTCAGGTCTTACAGTTAAACCTTTGTTGTCAGTAGATATGACTTTAACAGTAATTGTTTGATTTTTAGATTTATCATTAAACCAATCAAAAGGATCAGCTTGAGTTTGTTTTAAACCAACTCTAATTTTTTGCTCAGAAGCTTTTACTTCAAGAACTTTAACTTTAATTTTATCACCTTTTTTATATTTCTCTAATACTTCTTCACCATTGTTAAGATAAGTTAAGTCATTGCAGTGTAAAAACGCATCCACATCTAAGTCCTCAACTTTAACAAATAATGAGTATTCGTTTTTATTTACTACTTCACCTTCAACAATTGTTCCAACAGGATATTTTTTGTTAAATTTTTCAAATGGATTGTCTTGTGTTAATCTATGTGAGATTGCAACACGTCTTTTTTCTTTATCGATTTCAGTAATTATACAATCTATTTCATCACCAATACTAAACATTTTTTTAGATGCAATATTTTTCTTAGTCCAACTTAGCTCACTTGAGTGAAGTAAAGTCGTAAGTCCTGGCTCCAATTCGCAAAAGGCACCAAAGTCCATTAGCTTAACAACTTTAACTTTATAAATTTTATTTAATTCATAATTTTCAATATGTTCAAATGGATCAGGAGATAGTTGTTTTACAGAACAACCAACTTGTAGCTTTTCTTTATCTACAGTAATTACTTTTAAATCATGCTTTTCACCAATATTAAAAACTTCATCAGGATGATTAACTCTAGAATAAGAAATTTCTTGAAGATGAACTAAAACATCTAATTCACCATTAACGTTAAAGAAACATCCAAATGTACTATAACCTTTAACTTCAGCACCTTTAATAATATCTCCAACTTTATACTTTTCAATAATTTTAACTTTATCCTCTTTTTTGAATGATGAAATTATTTCTCTTCGTGAAACACAAGCGTTACCTCTAATTTTGTCTAATTTTATAAGAGCAAATTTCTGAGGCTCATTCATTAGATGGCTAATATCTTTTAATGGTTTGTCACTAATTTGCGATCCTGGTAAAAACATCAATGATCCTGTGTCTATATGTTCAACAATACATCCACCTTTACATTTTGATATAATTTTACCCATGATTGGTTCGTTTTTTTCATAAGCTTCAACAAGCTTGTCCCAACCTTTAATTTTTTGTGCTTTGCTAGCTGAAACTAGCACTTCACCATGTTTATCTTCAATTTTTTCTAATAGCACTGGAATAGTTTCACCAACTTTTATTTTTTCTCCAAGACCCATACTTTTTAACTCATTAACATCAAGTACTGGTTCACTTTTTAACCCTTCAACAAATAAGAAAACAAATTTTTCAGTAATTTTATTAATCTTTCCCTCTATAATTTTACCTTCTTCAATTTGAATTTTAGAGAGCTGGCTGTTAAGTAGTTTTTCGAATTCTTGTGATGCTGGATTTGATAGATCTTTGTAAATTTCCATTAAGTATTAATTTTCCTGTCTATAATTTTTTTTATTTTTAAAAAACACGCTCTTTTAGATAAATTTGACGTGTTAATCAATACCGAATCTTTTGTTTTCTTTAGAGGCGCTATTTTTCTATTAAAGTCACTTTTGTCACGTTTTTCAATACTTTTAAGCACATCTTTATATGAAATCTTTTTTTTTAGAGCTTTTAATTCTTTAAATCTTCTTAAAGCTCTAGTTTTTATATTTGCAGTTATAAAAAATTTAAAATTTGCGTCTGGTATTATGTTATACGTAATATCTCTTCCATCAAGACATGAGCCTTTAAACTTTTTAGGGGGATTGTATGCATAATGTAATTGAAATGAATGTACCAACTTTCTAATATTCTTATTTTTGGATATTATAGAAGCTTCAATGCCCACATCATCAGATAGTAGTTTTTTATTCTCAAGATCTTTAATCTTTAAAGATTTAATTTTCTGTTTAATAAAATTTTGATTAAATTTTTTAGGATATCTTAATTTTAAGTTAGCAATCATTCTATAAATTTTACCAGTATCAAGATAAAAAAGATTATAATGTTTTGATATAGCTTTTGCTAAAGTTCCTGCACCAGCTGCAGCAGGAGAGTCTATTGCAATTTTTAAAATATTTTTTCTTATAATCATTATTTTTTTAAATCTCTTATAATATTTAAGAAATTTGGAAAAGAAGTTTTTATAGAATCTTTATCATGTATTTTCCATTCACCTCCAAATGATAGAGCAGCGATTACACTTGTCATAAAAATTCTATGATCTTTTAAAAAATTTTTAATTATTATTTTTTTATCTATCTTTAAATTGGGATTTCCAAATATTTTGATAGAATTTTTTGTTGTAATAGTTTTAATACCCATCTTATTAAGAATTTTTGAACCCCATTCCAGTCTGGGACTTTCTTTTTGATTTAATTCAGATAGACCCTTGAAATAGGAAATACCTTTTGCTTTAGCTGCAATTAAAAAAATAACTAAAAACTCATCAATAGCAGAGCTATTTAATGAAGATGGACAATTAATTGATTTAATTTTATTTGTACCTTCTATTTTAATGTCAGCAATTTTTTCACCTTTGTATTCCTTCTTATTTCTAAAAATAATCTTAATACCCATTTTTTTTAAAATTGCGATGAGACCAATTCTTGATGGATTAATATTTACATTTTTAATTATTAGTTTTGAATTTTTTGATAAAGCTGTAAGCACTATAAAAAAAGCACTTGAGCTAATATCTGAAGGAATCCGATAATGTAAGGGTTTTATTTTCTTTACTCTTTTTACTTTTATTAAATCATGATTTTTTTTATTTATAATAGTGACCGGTAATTTGAGATATTTGCATAAAAGCTCAGTATGATTTCTAGATTTTTTTGCTTTAATTAAAGTTGTGCCATTAGTTCTCATTCCTGCAAAAATAACCGCAGTTTTACATTGAGCAGACCCTTTATTTTCTACATAATTAATTGGTTTTAAATTATTAGAGCCTTTTAATGTTAAAGGTAAATTTTTATTATTTCTTAAATTAAAGCTTGCACCAAATCTACTTAATGGATCTGAAATTCTTTTAAAATCTCTCTTAGACAAACTTTTGTCACCAATCATCTTTATTGGATTTGAGGCATTAATCAAAAATCCAAGTATTAACCTACCGAGTGTGCCTGAATTATTTGCGTTAATTAAAAGTTTTTTTTTATATTTATATCCGTCAAATCCTTTTCCATGAATCTTGCATATATTTTTTGAAAAACTGACTTTTATTCCCAACTTTTTAATTGCTTCTATAGCAGTTAGTACATCCTCAGATATTAGTAGATTGCTTGCTTTTGATATACCATCTGCAAGTGATGAAAACAAAACCCATCTTATGCTAATACTTTTATCTCCATTTGAATTAATTTTCTTATTAAATTCTTTTATTTTTCTTTTAACCACAATAAATTCTGACATTTTGATCAATTAAATTTAAAATTATCTCCAAAGTAGGCATTTTGAGCGTTTATATCTCTGACAAGATTAGATGGATTATCTTGAGCAATGATTTTACAATTACTTAAAATCATAGCAACATCCACACAAGAAAGAAGATCTCTAGCCTGATGATCACAGATACAGATGGTTATTAAGCTCTCTTGTTGTAAATTAACAATTATTTCTTGCAGCATTTTGATTGTCATAACATCTAAGGCTGCAAAACATTCATCAAGAAGAAGAACTTTTGGTTGGCTTAGAAGAGATAATGCAATTACTAATTTTTTTTTTTGTCCTCCAGATAGAAATTTTGCTTTAATGTTTCTTAAATCACTAAGATCAAATTTTGAGATTAAAAAATTTATTCTTTCATTTCTTAAATTTTTATTATCAATAACGATTTCACTTATCGCTTGTAAATTATCATTAAGTGTTAAATCATTAAAATAACCACCATATTGTGGAACATACCCAACTTTGAATTTTTTAGCCCTGTGATACACAGGAAAGTTGTTTGCATTTTCGCCATTGATCTTAATAATTCCTGATGTAGGTTTAATTAATCCAGTAATTAAGTTAAAAATAGTACTTTTTCCAACACCATTAGGCCCTAACATGCCAAATATTTGTCCCTCATTGATCCTAAAACTAATGTTATCTAAGATTAGTCTATCACCATAAGAAAGTGAAATATTTTCAAACTCAATGATAGAATTCACATTTTTGAAAGACTTAATTCTAAATTTTTTAATAACAGACATTTTAATTCAATCCTCTAATCTTAACTTTTTTTGAATCTTCGTACATAAAAATTTTTACATTTTTGGTATCTATATTCATTTCAATTACATCAGCTTTAAGAGTATTTTCAAAATTAGAATATTCAACATTTCGTGATATTGTCATTAAATTTCTATTAATTGAAAATTCTAAATATTCACCTCTAATTTGATTGTCTAAATAATCAATTAACACATTTTTTGAAAAAATTGTGTCGGAATTTTCACTATTATATTTTCCAAAATCTGATGAGATTGAAATCGTATTAGAATTTTTCAATTTTACTTGAGCTTTTAAGTTTTTTAGAAAAATAATATTACTATTTGTAAAGTCTACTTCTCCCTCGAAAGCGGTGATTGAGTAAATGTTTCCTTTTTCATCTTTAGATGAAAAGCTTACTTCATTTAAGATGTTTGAGCTAGATGAATTATGATCTTCCTCAATATCAATTTTTAAGACTATCTTTTTTTCATAAAAAGTTTTTAAAAAAAAAAATGACAATACAGTTATTAAAAAAATTGTTAAAAACACTTTAACTTTTTTTTTACTCATTTTTTATGAAATATTAGATTGTAAAATATTATGTATGTGAATAACACCGATAGTTTTTAATTTATCTTTTTTATTATGAACAGCTAACGAAGTAATTTTTTTTGCATTCATTATAGATAATGCTTTTGCCGCAAGTTCATTTTTACTTATAGATATTGGGTTTTTAGTCATTATATTTTTAGTAGGTAGTGAGTAAAAATCATGATTTTTTTGATTAACTCTTCTTATTTGTCCATCTGTAATTATACCAACTGTCTTTTTTTTCTTATTTTGTATAATCAATATTCCTAATTTTTTTTCACTTAAAATCTTTAGAGCTTTACTCATTTTCAAATTTTCATGAACAAAAGGAATTTTCTTTCCAGTAATCATTATATCTTCAACAGTCTTTAATTGAGCACCAAGATTTCCAGCAGGATGAATCTTTTTAAAATCAAATTTATCAAATTTTTTATAATTCATTGCGGCAATAGCCAAAGCATCACCTAAAGCGAGTTGAGCAGTAGTACTTGAAGTTGGAATAATACTGCCCGACTCTTTAACTTGTGGAATCAAAAGTTTAATATCTGAAGCTCTGTATAAAATAGAGTCTTTTTTTGAAACTATTCCTATTAATAAAATTTTATTTCTATTTGCATACTGAATTATATTTTTAAGTTCATTTGTTTGACCAGAATAACTTATAAGAATTAATATATCTTTTTTTGATATACTGCCAAGATCTCCATGGGAAGAGTCACTTGCTGACAAATTGAAAGAAGGTGTGCCAACTGAAGAGAGTGTTGCAGCAATTTTTGATGCTATGAGACCACTCTTTCCTACACCACATAAAATTACTTTTGATTGACATTTTGCTATTTGAACCACAGCCTCACTGAATGAATTTTTTATATCTTTTTTAAGTTTTTGTAATGCTTCTATTTCAAGATCGATTACGTTTTTAGCAATAGAGATAAATTTTTTTTTATTCATTAATGTGACCAGATATCATCTTTAAATAAAGCCAGGTCAAGTTCAACTCTAGTCTTTAAAAATTTAAGACAATCTTGATAAAGATTTATTCTATTTTCCCTCTGCAACATTTTATTAAGTTCGCTATGAATTTTGTGAAGATATATTACATCATTAGCACAATATTTAAGTTGTGCAGTTGTAAGCTCTCCTCCAAAATCAGAACTTTGAAATTGTTTGCTGATATCAACATTAATAAATTCTTTAATTAAATTTTTAAGTCCATGACTATCACTATAACTTCTTGAAATTTTACTTTGTATTTTTGTGCATTGAACATTCACAACATCAATTTTTAAATAGTGCTTAATATGAGCCATATCAGCTCTAGCATAATGAAAGATTTTAGTTATATTTTCATCTGTTAATAATTTTTTTAAATTTGGAGCATCAAACGTATCCCTGTTTAATTGAACAATGTGTGCATCGGATTTTCCTGTTGATAATTGTACAAGATAAAGCGGATCTCTAAAAACATTTAATCCTGCCATCTCAGAATCAACAGCAAGACTTTTATGTTTGCTAAGATCTATATCTGCTGGTATATCGTTTTTGTGTAGTTTAATATCAATATTCATTTTGAACATATATATATGAAAGCAAAAAATTGTCTAATTTTTGGAGGTAGTGGGCAAGTAGGCCTCTCTCTTATTAGACGTTTAACCAAAGACAACTACAGAGTTACGGTTGTGACTAGAAATATTCATCAAAAAGGTATTATTCTCAAAACCCAAGGGAATGCTGGATATGTTGAAATTGTTGAGTCAAAAATATTTGATGAAGATAAAATCAGAAGTCTTTTTCAAAAAGCTGATATTTGTATAAATCTAATAGGTATTTTGTTTGAGCAAAAGAAAGGGAATACTTTTAGAAATATTCATACAGTCTTTCCATCATTAATTGCAAAACTTTCTAAAGAATATGAATTAAAACAATTTATACATTTGTCTGCGCTAGGTATTAATGAAGCAGTCGATTCAGATTATGCTAAAAGTAAATTAGAAGGTGAAAAAAATATTTTAAAAAATTTTCCACTCGCAACAATTCTGAGACCTTCAATTATATATTCAGTTGATGATAATTTCACTACAAATTTTATGACATTGCTAAGCAGACTACCCATTTTTCCACTTTATTACGAAGGTAAGACAAAATTTTCACCAATTCATTGTTCTGATTTAACAGATATAATTCACTATGTTGTATCAAAAAAAATTTATTCTAAAATAATTGAGTGTGTAGGTCCCGAAATAATAACATTTAAGCAGTTGTTAGAAAAATTGTTAAAATTAATTAATAAAAAAAGAATTTTAGTACCCTTTCCTTTGTCGATAGCTAAATTATCTGCAAGATTTTTTGAAATTTTACCTAATCCTTTACTTACAAGAGATCAATTAAGACTTTTAAAGTACGACAATATTCTTTCTGGAAAGTATAAAAATAATTCAGATATAGGCATTCCTAGTGTTAGATATTTTGATCAAGAAGTTAAAAAATATTGTTACATGTGGAGAGAGAGTGGTCAGTTTTCAACAGAAAAGTATATTTCTGACGATTTAAATAATAAAACAATTAATTAATTTAAGCTGACTGGGTTTTTTTTCCAATAAAATCTGGAACTTCATCTTTATCTGTCACTTCTTCTTTTTTACCTTTAGGTTGATATGCATATAAAAGATGTAGTTTGCAATATGAGAAATCTTTTAATGAAGATCTACCACAAAAATAAAAAGATTTTTCATCAGGATGACCAATTGGCCATTTGCATAAATTTTCATCAAGTTCTTCCAATTGCTTTGGGTTTTCTGGTTCAAAATCTTTTTCAATGATTAGAGATTTAAATTTACTTTTACGTCCTCTTTTAGACTTTACATTTCTTTGATCTAATAAATTTTCAAAATTTTGATTTGAAGTTGCGGCTCTAGTTTTAATTTTTGCTGATAAGTTTAGTCTATGAGCTTTACCAATAACCGCATTTCTGCTAAGACCGCCTATAATTTCAGCAATCTGACTTGCGGTATTTCCTTTACCCCAAAGTTCTTTTAATTTTGCTACTTTTTCTTCGTTCCAACTCATTAACTATATATTGTATTAAATTTTGTAATAATAACAATATACAGATATAAAATTGTATAAAACAAGTCAAAACTTAGAGTTGTTAACAATTTAAATTCGCGTTGTTTAAAATATATTTACAATCACTACTTGTATCTAATAATTAAAATTTATAAAAACTGATTAAATGTCATGAGTTATTTAGCAAAAAATTATAATAGAAAAAAAATTTCATTTAAATATGGCAAAGGAAGTTTTCTTTATTCTGTTGATGGAAAAAAATATTTAGATTTTGTTCAAGGTATAGCTGTAAATTCTTTAGGTCATGCACATCCTAAATTAATTAATGCAGTAAGCAAACAATCAAAAAAACTTTGGCATGTCTCAAATGCATTTCAAATCCCTGAGGGAGAGATGTTAGCTAAAAAATTAGTTAAAAAAACTTTTGCTGATTATGTTATGTTTCAAAATAGCGGAGCAGAGGCAACAGAAGCGGCAATAAAAATTGCTAGAAGATATTTTTATTCAATTGGAAAACGAAAGAAAAATAGAATCTTATGTATTAAAAACAGTTTCCACGGAAGAACTCTAGCAGCAATTTTTGCAAGTGGTTCAAAAAAAATGACTGAAGGTTTCGGACCAAAAGTATCTGGTTTTGATCATTTTGAATTTGGTAATCACAAATCTTTAACAAAAAAGATTTCAAAAAATACAGCTGCGATAATGGTTGAGACTATTATGGGAGAGGGTGGTATTAAAGTAATACCTGATTGGTGTTTAAGAGAGTTAAGAAAAATTTGTGACAAAAAAAATATATTATTAATATTAGATGAAGTTCAATGTGGAATTGGAAGATCAGGTGATTTTTTTGCTTTTGAAAGATCTAAGGTTAAGCCTGATATTGTTCCAATAGCAAAGGGTATTGGTGGTGGATTTCCCATTGGAGCAGTTTTAATGAATAAAAAAGCTGCTTCTGGAATGACGGCTGGAACTCATGGATCTACGTTTGGTGGTAATCCACTAGCAATGGCTGTTGGTAATTCTGTAATGGATATAATTTCAAATAAAAGATTTTTAAACAATGTAAAAAATATTTCAAAATATTTTTTTTTAAAACTAAATCAGATTAAAAATAAATATCCAAAAGTGATTAGAGAAATTAGAGGTAAAGGTTTATTGATTGGGATACAACTTCATAGTGATCAAACCAAGTTTATAAAAAAATTAATGGATAATAAATTGTTAACGATAAGAGCTGCTGAAAATGTTGTTAGAATTTTACCACCACTCAATGTAAAAAAGAGTGAAATTAACCAATCAATTAAAATAATAAAAAAAGTTTGTTCAGGATTAAATTAAAATGAAACATTTTATAAATTTGAAAGATATACCAGCTAAAGATCTTAGAAAAATTATTGTTGATGCAAAAAAAAGAAAAAGCCTTAGAAAAAAGTTAAGTACTTTAGAGGTTGATAAAGGTTCCCCATTAAAAGGTAAAATACTTATTCAAATGTTTGAAAAAGCAAGTTCTAGAACAAGAATAAGCTTTTATTTAGCAATAAAGCAGCTTGGAGGAGGAACTTTAACTCTAAGATCAAATGAATTACATCTTGGCCAAGGTGGTGAAAGTATATCAGATACAGCTAAAATATTATCAACTTACGGTGATGGTTTTATGTTAAGAACAGATAATGATAAAAAGATTGAAGATTTTAGAAATTATTTATCAATTCCAATAATAAATGGCTTAAGTCCATCTTCACATCCAACTCAAGTTTTATCTGATGTTTTCACCGCTGAAGAAATAAAGAAAAAACCAATTTCAAAATTAAATATTTGTTGGATTGGAGATTCCAATAATGTTTTGGACAGTTTAATAGCAGCATCTGTTAAATTTTCATTTAAACTTAGCGTAGGATGTCCTAAAAATTTTGAACCAGGAAAGGAAGTTAGAGCATGGGTAAAGAAAAATAATAAAAAAATATTTATTTATAATGATCCAAAAAAAGCTGCTATTGGAGCTGATGTTATATTTTCAGATAAAGTTATTTCTCTAAATGATAAAGTAAATAAAAAGAAAAAAATTGAACAATTTAAAAAATTTAAGATAAATAAAAAATTAATGAGTTATGCAAAGAGAGATTGTATTTTTCTTCACTGTTTGCCTCGTGGATCTGAAGTAAGTGATGAAGTTTTTTTAGGAAAAAAATCTCACGTATGGCAACAAGCTCTTAATAGAGTCCATGTTCAAAAAAGTATTTTATTATATTGTTTTGGAAAATTAAGGTAGTGGTATCGGACTATCTGAATTTTGATTTAAGTATTTTATAATTGAGGCTCTATCTTTATCTTTTCTAAGTCCAGCATAGGCCATCTTTGTTCCTTTAATGTATTTTGCTGGTTTTTTAAGAAATCCATTTAATTCTTCAAACGTCCAGTTTTTATCATAAGCAACCAAAGCTTTTGAGTATTTGTAATCTGTAACTCCCCCAACTTTTCTTTCAACTACATTGTATAATGCAGGACCAATTTTATTTTTACCACCTTTAACAATTGAATGACAAGCTGCACATTTTTTAAATATTTTTTTACCAGAAGCAGCATCTCCCATTGCCATCAATGCTGCAATATCAACTTTTTCCTCCCCTGCTGACTTTGTTGATGATGATACTGTTTTAGCTTGTTCCACTTCAACTGCATACCCAGAAGTTTTAGGTTTTTCCACATGAAATATGACATTTGATAACTTACCTATACCAATGACCAAGAGTGCAACCATTAATACAGCAGCTACTATTTTATTAATTTCAAAAGAATCCATTATTTATAAATATTATGTTGGAACATATATCATGATAAATTGAAAAAATTACTTAAATTTAATGTATAAATTTGCCTCTATTATTATTTAATAGGTATAATATTAATTTAATTATCAATGAAAACATTAACCATTATACCCTCACGAATGTCAGCAACCAGGCTGCCTGGTAAGCCTTTGTTAAAAATAAATGATTTATCGATTATATCACACGTATTTAGAAGAGCCCAGGAAGCAAATATCGGTGATGTTGTAGTTGCAGCAGAGGATCAAGAAATAGTAGATGATGTTATTAAAAATGGAGGTAGAGCCATTTTAACAGGCAAAAATCATAAAACAGGAACTGATAGAATTTACGAGGCATTCCAAAAATTAGAATTAAAAGATGTAGATTTGATAATGAATTTACAAGGTGATGAGCCAGCAATTAATATTGAAGACATTATAAGTCTAAATAAAAAAATGGTTAGCAATCAATCTAAAATGGGCACTCTTGCTTCTAAAATGAAAGATCTCAAAGACCTAAATAATGAAAATATTGTTAAAGTTGTAACTAACAAAAATTTAAACAATAGCGAGTTTTCTGAAGCAAAGAATTTTTTTAGAAGATCGTTAGAAATAGCTAATATTTATCATCATATAGGAATTTATTGCTATTCAACTGAAACATTAAAAAAATTTGTTGGACTGAATCAATCAAAAAATGAAATTGAAAATAGATTAGAACAGCTGAGGGCATTAGATAATAAAATTGATATAAATGTTGCTCTTGCAAGCTCTTCCCCAATAGGAGTTGATACAGAGGAAGATTATCTAGCCTTAAAAAAAATTATGGAATATAAAGTTTAATGGCAAAAATTTATTTTCAAGGTACTTATGGAGCATACTCACATTTAGCTGCATTATCAGTTGATCCAGATGCAGAAATAATGCCATGTAAAACTTTCGATGAATGTTTTAATAAGGCAAGTGTAGAACCAGATTGTAAAATAATTATCCCTGAGTCAAATAGAATTACAGGAAATATTGGTATTGAATATTTAATATTTAAACATAGACTAAATATTTACAAAGAGCATTTTCAAAAAATAGAGCATAATTTATTAGGCCAACCTAGTGCAAAACTTAGCGATATAAAAGAAGTGTATTCTCATGCACAAGGTTTATCTCAATGTTCAAAATTTATAAAAGAAAATAATATAGCAGAGCATATTAGAGCAGACACAGCGGGCTCAGCGAAAATGATTTCAAAAATAAAAGATGTTAAGCAAGCTGCGATAGCATCTTCTCTAAGTGCTCAAATTTATGGACTAGATATTGTTAAAAAGAATATTGAAAATGAAAGTGGCAATTTAACAAGATTTTTAGTAATGGGAAAAAATATTTCTCAACCTGAATTTGGAGAAAATAAATATATTACTTCTTTTTTATTTAAACTTAAAAGTAAGCCTGCCGCCCTTTATCAATCTTTAGGTGGATTTGCGATCAATGGTGTGAACTTAACAAAACTACAAAGTTATCCAGAAAAAAATACATTCGATTCATTCTTTTTTTTGTGTGATTTAGATGGCCATATAGAGGAACCAAAAGTACAAAAATCTTTAGAGGAGCTGGGGCTTCATTGTGAGGATTTTCACGTCTTAGGTGTTTTTGAGGCTGATAAGTTAAGAGAGAAAAAAAAATAATCTTGTAGAATAGAAAATATAACTGCTATAATAGTTTTGGAGGCTAGAGGTGGATGCTGCTTGAACCCGACCAGATCCTAACGGAAGCAGTCGTAGAGACAGTTATTCAGGTTCTAGTCTCCTTAAAATAAAAAAAATGAACAACAACTCTAAAGTATTAGCATTAAAGTATAGACCCAAAACTTTTGATGATCTTATTGGTCAAGAAGTAGTGGCTGAAACTATAACGAATTCTATTAAAGCAGACAAAATTCCAAATGCTTATCTATTCACTGGGATAAGAGGAATTGGTAAAACTACAACGGCTAGAATTGTTGCTAAAGGACTTAATTGTTTAAATGGCATTGAAAATTTATGCAAAGAAGATTTGTGCGATAATTGTAAATCTATTGCTGACTCTAGTCATATCGATGTGCTTGAAATGGATGCGGCAAGCAAAACTGGAGTTGATGATGTTAGAGATTTAATTGAATTTTCTAGATATGGACCCACCTCAGCAAAATATAAGATATTTATAATTGATGAAGTTCACATGTTAAGTAAACAAGCATTTAATGCTTTGTTAAAAACATTAGAAGAGCCACCAGAATATCTAAAATTTATTTTTGCAACTACAGAAATTAAAAAAATACCTATTACGGTAGTCTCAAGATGTCAAAGATTTGATTTATCTAGAATTAAATCATCAGAATTATTTGAATTTATTAAAAATATAAAAGAAAAAGAAAATGGCAAAGCATCAGATGAAGCTTTAAAGTTAATAGTAAAAATATCAGAAGGATCTGTAAGAGATGCCTTATCTTTACTAGACAGAGCCTTGCTAAGCCTAGATGAAAAAACAGAGTTAGATCTTAATACAGCTCAAAAAATTTTTGGATATTTTGATAAGTCTCAATTAATTAATTTATTTGAATTAATATTAAAAGGAGAGGAAGAAAAAGTTATTAATATTTATAGAAAAATTTATGATCAGGGTGTTGAGCCCAAAGTATTTATTAATGATTTTTTGGAAATACTTTATTATTTTAAAAATATTAATTCATTATCCTTGGAGAGCACAAATTTCTCTCTTAATGATGATGAGTTCTCAAAAATCAAAGAACTTTCTAATCAGGTAGATTCTGAAGTTTTAATTTTATTTTGGCAGTTTGCAATATCTTCACTTGAAGAGCTAGATATTGTCTCTAACCAACATTTATCTATTGAAATGTTTTTAATAAGATTAATGCATTTAAGTTCAATTAAGTTAAATAAAAATACAGATATAGAACAGAGTAATGACAATTTAGACAATCAAACAGCAAATAAAGAAAACGAACAAAAGTTTGAGGATAATTCAAGAATTATTAATCAAATAAAAAATATAGCTCAAGAAGAAAAACAAAAACCAGAAGTTAAACCAGAGATAAAAGCGATAGATAAAAATTTTATAAACTCATTTGATGATCTTCTTAATATTTGTACTTTAAAAAAAGAAATTAAATTAAAATATGAATTAGAAAAAAATGTAAACCTTGTAAAATTTGAAAGAAATAGAATTGAAATTTCTTTTAATGATAATTTAGACAAAGATTTTGTAAAAGATCTTTCTTCAAAACTTTATGAATGGACTGCAGAAAGATGGATTATTACTTTTAGTAAATCCAAAGGT
>Ga0257121_1001667_pt1 | contig 16473 bp, 9 predicted proteins | sample SI106_100metaG_FD_190180 | JGI IMG/M metagenome (GOLD analysis project Ga0257121, IMG submission 190180) | Marine microbial communities from Saanich Inlet, British Columbia, Canada - SI106_100 | ecosystem: Environmental > Aquatic > Marine > Inlet | place: Canada: British Columbia | collected... | reverse complement strand
ACTATCGTTTGAATAGATGATTTTCCACAATGACTCAATTATTTTAATCTTATCAGAATCTGGAACATTTTTAACCTCTCTAGTGAAATCTAATATTTGATTTGAATTTTCTTCAACAAGTATTGCTTCTGACATAATTTTATCAATTTCAGAGGTTGGTGCACCTAAATCAATAAGTGTCTCTTTAATGATATCTTCTTCTTTTTTTTCATAAGCCTCATCTATTTTTGCTGCATGAATTAGTAAGGCAGCAATCTTGAAATAAGAACTGTCTTGAGGTTCATTTTTTTCTTTGTTTTTAAAAAAGCTAATCATTAATTTAAATTTAAGTTTTTCAGTATTTTAAACGGGCTATTTGAAGTGTCTATTTTTTTAAAAGTTTTTTTAATTTGTTTTTTTGGATTATACCTAAAATAAATATCATTGTCTTTTTCTAATGTTTTATAATTCATTTTTTCAATCAATTTCTTAAAGTTATCTTTACTACATCCTAGTAAATTAAGCATCTCTGGTACTAGCTTAATTTCTTTAACCTTTTCGGGGCTAGCGTTAATAATTAGCACAAACAATCTTTCTAGAATGTCAATTCTAACAAAATAATTATCAAAATTTTCAAATCCACATAAAAGCATAAATTTTTTATTTTTTTTATTTTTGTCATCTAAAAAATTTAAACCAAACGTAGGTGGTGTTAATTCAAAATATTTTTGGTTAAAATTCTTCCATAATAAAGTTCTTAAAGAAACAGCTTCAGGTTTTAATAGTTTGAATAAAAAAACATGATAACGTCCAAACTTTACACCTAAGTCTCTTAAAATTTTTCTTTCATCTTGTCCAAGTTTTTTCAAGTATTCGGTAACCATCTCTCTTTTAATTACACCATTGTTTTCATACAATTGGTAAGCTAGAGCTTTAATAGATGAGTTACTTTCCTTTAAATTTCTTAGATCAATTAAACTTTTTAGTACTAAATTAATTTTTTCATTGATCCATTTTTCAATAAATTCTGATAATTTTTGTTTTTCATTATTCTCCAGAAGATCATCTACTATTAAAAGTATATCTGGATTTAAATAATCTTTTCCAGTTACTAATTTTGCGATAGGAAAATTTTTCCAGTAAATTTTAAAATCATCTTTTAATTCAATCAGACCTGTTTCTATGATTAACTGAACTCTTTTTTGAAGCTCGGGCCCCACAGTCTGCCTTGCTGCCTTTTTCAATGATTTAATATCAGTTTCTAAAGCTCCAACTTTTAAGTCCATTTCAAATTTTAAACCTTTTAAATCACCAATAAACTGTTCATCAATTATTACCTTATCGTCTTCCATTATTTCAGTTTTAAAATCCATATCTTGGTTTAAGCCTCGTGCGAGTACACTGGCTCGTTTATCAATAAATGTTTTTGTAAGTTCTTCATGTAATCTATCTGATAATCTGTCTTCTAATAGTTTTGTTTTTTCTATCCAATAATCTTGGTTTTCAACCCAATTAATTTTATTGGAAACATATGACCAAGTTCTAACATTTGCAATTCTATTTGACAAAGAATCTACATTTCCTTCTAATTTATCTAATTTCATTAACTGTAATCTCATATAATCATTGGTAATTTTACCTTCATTGCTATTTAAAAAATTGAATACCTTGCCAACAACCTCAATATGATTTCCATATGTTTTTTTCACAAAGTCTGGAATTTGACAACACTCCCAAAGCAATTCAAGTGTTTCTCTATTGTTTTCAATTTTGTTACCTTCCATATCTTTTAAAAAATATTTTAATACTTTTTCATCTCCACACTCGTGTATTTTTCTTAACCAATCTTTATTGGGTTTTTCTTCAAGTGATTTAATTAAACTTAAAGCGTTATTAAAATTTAAATTAGAATTTCTCCAAAATAACATTCTAATTTCTTCAAATTTATGATTTTCAAGTAATTCTACTTCTTCAGCTGAAATGTCTTTACAGTCTCCCGTAACTCCAAAATTACCATCATTTAAATATCTACCTGCTCTTCCAGCAATTTGCCCGATCTCAGACATGTTAAGACGTCTTAATTTTTTACCATCAAATTTTTTAAGGTTTGAAAAATATACATTTTCTAAATCCATATTAATTCCCATACCAATTGCATCAGTTGCAACTAGAAAATCAACATCTCCTGATTGATATAATTCAACCTGAGCATTTCTTGTTTTTGGACTTAGAGAGCCCATAACAATAGCTGCTCCACCTTTTTGTCTACGTACAAGTTCGGCAATTGCATAAACTTCTTCAGTTGAAAAAGCAATTATTGCTGTTTTTCTATTTATTCTTGAAATTTTTTTATGCCCTACGTAAGTAAGTTTTGAAAGTCTTTCTCTATTTATAAACTCAGTATCTTCATTCAACTTATTAACTATTTTTTTAATAGTACTAGATCCCATGAACATAGTTAGTTTTTCTCCGCGAAGATTTAACAATCTATCAGTAAAAATATGACCTCTCTCATGGTCTGCACACATTTGTATTTCATCAATACCAACAAAATCTAAATGCTTATTGATTGGCATCGATTCTACCGTGCAAAGAAAATATTTAGCATTAGAGGGAATTATTTTCTCTTCACCAGTGATTAATGCAACTTTATCAGAACTTATTTTTTTTATAATTTTGTCATATACCTCTCGCGCAAGTAGACGTAATGGAAATCCAATCATTCCAGAATCAAATGAAAGCATAGTTTCTATTGCGAGATAGGTTTTGCCGGTATTTGTTGGACCAAGAACAGCTGTAATTTTATTTTTAGACATTTCTATTGATGGTACCCAAAATTTTTATTCCACCACATATTGTTGTCCCTAGAGAACAAAAATAGGCTAAAACATGACCGAATCGTAAGGATAAAAGTTCTCATTTGTTCTTTATATACTAATTAATTTAACATAATAAAAAACAATTCTGTATTAGTATTTTGTAACAAAGTTATGAATAAAAAATTGTGGGAAGCATCAACTAGTCAGAAAAAAAAATCTCTTTTATCGAATTATGAGCAATTCATTTCAAAAAAATTCAATAAAAAATTTAATCAAAAATATGAAAGTATTTTAAAATGGAGCATTGAAAACCCAGGTAATTTTTGGAGTTCTATTTGGGATTTTTCTGAAATTAAAGGATTTAAGAGTAAAATTAAGATAAAAAAATCAAAAATATTTTATAAAAATAAATTTTTACTAAATTCAAAGTTAAACTTTGCTGAAAATTTATTATCAAAAAATAATAAGGATAAAGCAATAACGTTTATAAGCGAGAACAGTTTTCGAGAAGAAAGAAGCTGGCAAGAACTAAATCTTAATGTAAGTAAAATATCTAAATTTTTAAAAAGTATTAATATTAAAGAAAAAGATAGGGTCACAGCATATATGCCCAATACCATTGAGACAGTTGAGGCATTTATAGCTTCCTCTTCTTTAGGAGCAATATGGTCCTCATGCTCACCAGATTTTGGAGTTAAAGGGGTAGTAGAACGTTTTTCACAAATCAGTCCTAAAGTTTTATTTGTAGTAGATAAGTATTTTTATAATGGAAAAATAATAAATATTTTAGAAAGAATTCCTCTAATTTTAAAAGAGATACCTTCAATAGAATATGTTGTTATTGCTAATTACCCAGGAGAAAAATATTTAAAAAATAAATATTCATATAAAAAAGTAAAAGTACTCAAATGGAATGAGTTAATGAAAAAAGAATCTGAAAAGATTCAATTTTCTAAATTTGATTTTGAGCAAGATCTTGCAATATTGTATTCAAGTGGAACCACAGGAAAGCCGAAGTGTATATGTCATAGGAGTGGTGGAGTTTTGCTTCAGCATAAAAAAGAGCATCAGCTTCACTGTGATATCAGAGAAGGTGATAATGTTTTTTATTTTACTACTTGTGGATGGATGATGTGGAACTGGCTGGTAAGTGTCCTAGCTTCAAAAGCATCCATTGTTTTATTTGATGGGTCGCCAATGTATAAAAAAAATGATTTATTATTAAAAATAGCTGAAAAAGAAAAAATTACCTTATTTGGTATTAGTGCAAAATATGTTGATGCTCTTCGTAAATCTAAGCCTACTTTAAAATATAAGTATAAATTATCAAAATTAAGAACAATTTGTTCAACTGGATCCCCATTATCAAATGATGGGTTTAAATATATCTACGAGAACATAAAAAAAAATGTTCATTTATCCTCTATATCTGGAGGTACTGACATTGTTTCTTGTTTTGTCTTGGGAAATTTATACCAGCCGGTAATTCTAGGTGAAATACAAAATAAAGGTTTAGGTATGAATGTTGATGTTTTTAACGAAAAGGGCGAGTCTTTAAAAAATAAAAAAGGAGAGCTAGTGTGTAAGAACCCTTTCCCATCAATGCCTTTAAAGTTTTGGAACGATAAAAATGATATTAAATTTAAAAAAGCATATTTTAATAATTTTTTAAACACATGGTATCACGGTGACTATGCAGAGATAAAGAAAGGTGGTGGCTTTATTATCCATGGTAGATCAGATACAACACTCAACCCTGGGGGAGTGAGACTTGGAACTGCTGAAATATACTCTGAGGTAGAAAAGTTTATAGAAATCAAAGAGTCAATTGTAGTTGGTCAAGCATGGGATAATGATGTTAGAATTATTTTGTTTATAGTTTTAAACCCCAAATATGTGTTGAATGAAGATTTATTAAAAAAAATTAAAATACAAATTAGAAAAAATGCATCTCCAAGACATGTTCCATCTAAAATTATAGTAGTCGATGACATTCCAAGAACTAAAAATGGAAAAATAGTTGAACTAGCTGTAAAAAATACAATAGAAGGAAATGAAATTAAAAATAAAGAAGCGCTAGCAAATCCAAGAGTTTTAGATCAATATAAAAATTTAAAGGAATTAAATTATTAAATGTTAAAAAATATAGTTAAAGGTCTAAAACCATCCTCTACTTTAAAAATTAATGAAATCTCTAGAAAGCTAGAAGATAAAGGTGAAAAAATATTTAAATTTGGATTTGGCCAATCTCCATTCCAAGTACCCAATGATATTGTTAATGCGTTAAAAGATAATGCCCATCAAAATAAATATTTACCAATGCAAGGTCTTAATGAGCTTAGAGATGCTGTTGCAAAATATACATCAGTTAAAAAAGATTATAATTACAAACCTGAAAATATAATTATAGGTCCTGGTTCAAAAGAATTAATGTTTTTATTACATATTATATTTGATGGAGAAATAATACTGCCAGCACCAAGTTGGGTTTCTTATGCCCCACAAGCAATTCTTGGAAGAAATAAAATTCAATCAATTCAAACAAAAAGAGAAAATAATTGGTTTCCTACTGGATCTGAAATTGAAGAAGTTATTTTAAAGGATAAAAATAAAAACTACCTATTATTTTTGAATTCACCAAATAATCCATCTGGGCAGATTTGTAAAAATTTAGAAGAAATTAGTGAGATTGCTAAAAAATATAATCTTATTATTTTATCAGATGAAATTTATTCTGAGTTGAGTTTTGATGAAGAGTTCAAATCTATTTCTAGTTATTGCCCTGAAAAAACCATTATAAGTACAGGCTTAAGTAAGTGGTGTGGAGCAGGAGGTTGGAGATTGGGTTATTTTATTGTTCCAGATTCTTTAAATATTTTAAAAAATTCAATTAATGTTTTAGCTAGTGAAACCTTTTCTGCTGTCAGCGCGCCAATTCAATATGCTGCAATTACTGCTTATACAAGCGATCATAGTAAATATATTGATAGTTCTAAAAATATTCTCAAAGCAGTTGGTAATTATGTTTATGAAAATCTAAAATCAAACAAGGTTTTAATTAATAAACCCCAAGGTGGATTTTATCTTATGCCAGAATTTTTAAATAAAAAATTTAATACATCATCAGAAATGTGCGACAATATTTTAAAGGAAACAGGTGTAGCGTTATTACCAGGATCAGATTTTGGTTTTGATAAAAATAAGATGCTAGCAAGACTAAGCTTTACAGACTTTGATGGTCAAGAGTTTATGAAGCAAACTCAAAACGGACAAGCAATTGATAAGAACTTAATTTTAAAACTTGCACCTAAGATTGTTGAGGGTGTGGACAAGTTAAAAAAATGGTCAACATCAACATAACTACTTGGTATACATACACACTTAATTACTGTTAAAATTAATTAATAAAAATAACGATATAGAGGAGAGAACATGAAAAAAGTAATAACATCTCTATCAAGTGCTCTACTAATATTTGTTGCATCTTTATCTTTTACCGGTGTTGCAAAATCTGCAGAGTTCTTCACGATAGGAACAGGTGGACCAACTGGAGTATATTTCCAAACTGGTAACGCAATTTGTAAAATGCTGCACAAATCAGCAATTGCTAAAGAACATGGAAGAAAAAAAGGTATAGATAAAGCTTACAGATGTACTGCACCTTCAACTGGCGGATCAAACTATAATATTGGTCAAATTGCAGCTGGTGAATTTCAATTTGGTGTGGCTCAGTCTGACTGGCAATATCATGCCGTAAATGGATCAAGCAAATGGGAAGGTAAACAGTACAGCGATTTAAGAGCTGTATTCTCAGTTCACAATGAACCTTTTCAAATTTGGGCAAGAAAAAAGGCAAAAGTAAAAGATTTTGCTGGGCTTGAAGGAAAAGTTGTAAACATTGGTAACGCTGGTTCAGGTCAAAGAGGAACTATGGAAGTACTTATGGATGCAAAGGGAGTTAACAATAGCTTCTTCAAATCAACTACTGAATTAACTTCATCTGAACAAGTAAAAGCCTTATGTGACGGTAAAATTGATGCTTTTGGTTATTCGGTAGGGTTTCCGAATGGAGCTATGGAGAATGCAGCTTCTTGTGGAGCAAAAGCTTTACCCATCAACTTAACAGGTCCTGAGGTTCAGGGGCTAATTGATGGTGCTGCTTATTACGCTAAAGCTGTAATTCCTAAAGGAACTTACACAGGACAGAAAAAAGATGTAACTACTTTTGGTGTTAAAGCCACTGTAGTGACTTCGGCTGATGTTTCTGATGAACTTGTATACTTAGTTGTAAAAGCTGTGATGGAAAATTTTGATGATTTCAAAAAACAACATCCTGCTTTTTCTTCTTTAAAAAAAGAAGATATGATTGCTGATGGTTTATCAGCTCCATTACACCCAGGTGCAATTAAATATTATAAAGAAGCTGGATTAATGTAATCCAACTCCTTAATTAAATTAAAAGGCCTGATATATTTATCGGGCCTTTTTTTTGTTATAGAGTATCATTTTGAAAATGAATCAAAGCATTATCAGTAAAGTAGAAAACAAGATTAGTGAGGATTTATCACCAACTAGAAATCTTACTGGTCTGCATTTAAAAATTGTTGGAATTATTGCGGTTATTTGGTCGTTATTTCAGCTTTGGTACGCTTCTCCATTTCCTTTCATGTTTAATATTGGAATGTTTAAAGGACTACCTGCTAGAGCGATTCATTTAGGTTTTGCTTTAACATTAGCTTTTTTAATCTATCCAATTTCAAAAAGAAGAAAAATTTCTATTTTTGATATTCTGATTAGTTTTATGGCTGCTTTTTGTTGTTTATATATTTATTTTTTTTATGACCAATTAGTTGATAGAGGGGGAATTCTTTTAAGCGTTACAATTTGGGAAAAATTCAATTTACCAATTGAATTAATTATCGGCAGCTGTGGAATTTTAATACTCATTGAGGCAACAAGAAGAGTTTTTGGTTTACCTTTAGTTATCATTGCAGTTTGTTTTTTGTTATTTTCATATTTTGGAAGATATGCACCAGAAATAATTTCTCATGGCGGGCTTTCATTAAATAGATTGGTTGGGTTTCAGTGGCTTGATCAAGAGGCCATATTTGGAATTCCCATAGGTGTTTCTGTAGATTTTATTTTTCTATTTGTTTTATTTGGAGCACTTCTAGAAACAGCTGGTGGTGGTAAATATTTTTTAGACTTAGCTTTTGGAATGGTAGGTAAAATGAGAGGTGGGCCTGCAAAAGCAGCAATTTTAGGGTCTGGAATGACAGGTTTAATTTCAGGATCTTCAATTGCGAATACAGTTACTACAGGAACTTTTACAATTCCAATAATGAAAAAAACTGGTTTTTCTAAAGAAAAAGCTGGAGCTATTGAAGTGTCATCATCAGTTAATGGTCAGTTAATGCCACCTGTAATGGGTGCTGCTGCATTTGTAATGGCAAGTTTTTTAGGGGTTACATATTTTGAAGTTGTTAAGCATGCATTTTTACCAGCAATTATTTCTTATGTAGCATTATTTTATATTTCTCATCTTGAAGCTTTAAAATTAAATTTAAAAGGAATGGACGAAGTTGATATTCCAAATCTAAAAAAAACATTTTTATCAGGCTTACATTTTTTAATACCCATTTTTGTTCTGGTATATATGCTTGTATATTTAAGATTTACAGCTTCATACTCAATATTTTTTGCAACAATTGCATTAATTATTGTGAATTTAGTTTACATAGTAATTAAAAATCAGGATTTTAAAGAGGCTATAAAGACTTGGTATAACCAAACTTTAGTTGGTTTTCAAAAGGGTGCTTTAAATATGGTTGGTGTTGGAATAGCAATAGCAACTGCCGGTATAATAGTTGGAGCCGTTGGTTCAACAGGGTTAAGTACAAATTTAATTATAGTTATAGAATTTATTGCAAAAGATAATGTTATTATTTTATTATTTTTAACAATAATTTTATGCTTATTACTTGGAATGGGGCTCCCGACAACTGCAAATTATGTTGTAGTTGCATCATTAATGGCAACAGTATTGGTTGATGTTGGTAATGCATCTGGCTTTGTGTTTCCCCTTATTGCAGTTCATTTATTTGTCTTTTATTTTGGTTTAATGGCTGATGTCACTCCCCCAGTTGGACTTGCTTCATATGCGGCAGCGGCTATTTCAGGAGGTGATCCACTTAAAACTGGTCTTCAAGCTTTTTGGTACAGTTTAAGAACTGGTATTTTGCCCATTGTCTTTTTATTTAATCACGAGCTACTATTAATAGGTATTGAAAATATTTGGCATGGATTACTAGTAATTATTACTTCTTTAATAGGAATATTGGTCTTTACTTCTGCAACTCAAGCTTGGTTTATTAATAGATTAAGATGGTATGAGATAATAATTTTTTTATTAATCTCTATTTCACTATTAGCACCAGAATTTGTTTTAAATAAATTTTATCCAAAATACAATTACATGGATATTAACAAAATTCATTTAATGAAACTGGATCCTAATAAGGAAGCCAGATTCAAAGTAACACGTCCAAGTAATTATGGTGAAAGATATAAGTTATTTGTAATTAAAAAAGATACTTTTGAAATAGAATATAGTTTAGAGCAATATGGAATTAGTTTAATTAAAGAAGATAGTAGAGTCATTGTAGATACTCTGCAGTGGAATGGTAAAGCCAAAAAAAGCGGGTTTGAAACTGGTGATTATATAAGTGAATTTAAATTAGAAAATGCAGATAGACCAAATAAGGGAGTCATTTATCCAATAGCAATTTTACTATTAATTATCTTTGGTTATTTAAACTCTAGAAGAAAAGAATAATTATCCACCAGGACCAAGATCAGATGGTTTTATTTTTAAAATTTTCCATATACCTGATGCTGAAGTTATAATTTTATCATTACATCTGAGCTCACAAAATAAAAATACCAGTGTATTTGTCTTTTTAAGAATTCTTGTAAAACCAGTGACTTCATTACCCGCTTTAGACGCACCAATAAACTTTAGGTCTAATGAAATAGTTACACAAGGTGCATTTCCAGATGCTCTATGTGCAGCAGTCCCCGCTCCCGCATCAATTAAGGCTGATAAATAACCACCGTGAGTTATCCCAGCAGCATTTAAATGATTTTCATTAATTGTAGTTTTAAATTCATATTCTGTTTCAGAAATAGTTCTAAATAAAACTCCACCATTGTGTTTCATAAAACCAGGCTTAATACTTATTTGCTCAAATTCATTACTCATAGTTATTTATAGTATGAAAGTTAAAATTAATAAAATTATAAAAACAATTATAAAAAAATATATAACTGATTTTTGTAGTGATGATTTTAGTAGCCAATCTAACATTGTTATTTATCCTTTTTGGTGGACCGCCCAGAACTCGAATCTGGAATCTCCCGGTTCGTAGCCGAGCGCCTTATCCAATTTGGCCAGCGGTCCTTAATTAAATAATTTGCCCAACATATCAAAGTTTTTGATGTAATTTAAGTTATAAAATATTATGCTGTACTATCAATGAGCAAAAAATCAAATGATGTAGTTATTACAGCTGCATTAAGAACACCTATAGGCACATATAAAGGATCTTTAAAAGGTTTGAGTGCTGATAAATTAGGCGCATTAGCTATTAAAGAAGCTGTCTATAAATCAAAATTAAAATCAGACGATATTGATGAGGTGATTATGGGACATGTTTTGACTTCAGGATTAGGACAAAACCCAGCAAGACAAGCTTCTATTCATGCTGGAATTCCAGTTTCAAAACCTGCACATATAATCAATCAAGTATGTGGATCTGGATTAAGATCTGTAATTTCAGGATATCAGTCTATTAAACTACAAGAAAATAAAATTATAGTTGCTGGTGGACAAGAAAATATGTCTAGAGCACCACATGCTATATTTTATCGAGAAGATAAAAAACTAGATGAAAATAAGTTAGTAGATACGATGATCAATGATGGATTAATAGACTCATTTAACAATTATCACATGGGAATTACTGCCGAAAATGTTGCAGAAAAATATAAAATTTCTAGAGACGAACAAGATTTATTTGCATTAAATTCTCAAGAAAAAACTCAAAAAGCTACAAATGAAAATAGATTCAAAAATGAACTAATCAAATTAAAGATTAATACTGATGATAAAAATTTTATTTTCGAAAAAGATGAACATCCAAGAAATAATCTAAACTTAGAGGATTTAAAAAAATTAAAAACTGTTTTTAAAGAAAATGGCACAGTTACTGCAGGCAATTCATCGGGAATAAATGATGGTGCAGCAGCAACTATATTAATGTCTAGAGAAGAAGCAGAACTTAGAGGTATAGAACCGTTAGCCAAAGTGGTCTCTTGGGCAACATGTGGTGTTGAACCTTCGTTGATGGGGTTAGGACCAATTAAAGCTGTTAATCTTGCATTAGAAAAAGCTGAATGGAAGAGAGAGGACATTGATTTATTTGAAATAAATGAGGCATTTGCAGCTCAAAGCATTGCTGTAATTAGAGATCTTAAAATTCGTAAAGAGATTGTAAATGTTAATGGTGGGGCAATTGCATTAGGACACCCAATTGGAGCTTCAGGAACTAGGATTTTAGTAACTCTTATTCACGAAATGATTAGACAAAATAAAAGTAAAGGTTGTGCCACTCTCTGCATTGGTGGTGGTATGGGAATAGCCATGTGTATTGAGAGAAATTAATTTCTTATTTATTTGTTAATTTTTTAAAGTTTTTTGTTCAATAAAATACAGGTTTGCACAAAAAGGCTCATTATTATGCTAAAATAACATGAGATATAGTTTTTTTTAGGTGTATAAATCGATTTAAATAATGAGTGAAAAATTACTTGTTCCAGACATTGGTGAATTTGAAAAAGTTGAGGTTATTGAACTTTTAGTAAAAGTTGGAGATCAAATAAACTTAAATGATCCTGTTGTTACTATTGAGAGTGACAAATCTAGTGTTGAAATTCCATCAACAGTTTCTGGTAAGGTAGAATCTGTAAATATTAAAGTAGGTGATAAAGTTTCTAAAGGAGACTTATTATTAAGTATTGAATCTTCAAAAGAAAGCCCTTCAGAAAAGCCAATTCCTAAAGATACAGAAAATATTATTAAACAGGCAGAATCAGTTTTAAAAAATGAAAAAAAAGAAGAAACCATTCAACAAAGTCCAGCCCCAGAAAAAAAACAAACAATAATTCAAGTTACGAATGAAAATGATATTGATCCATTAGAAACTCAAGATTGGTTAGAGTCTTTATCTGCAGTTGTTGAAAAAGATGGAAATCAAAGAGCTCATTTTTTGATAAAAGAATTAATTAACAAGGCATATCGAGAAGGTGCAAATATTCCTTATACACAGCACACTCCTTACATTAATACAATCCCACCAGAGGCAGAAGTTAAGTCCAATGGTGATCAGAATATTGAAAGAAGAATTAGATCTTTAATTAGATGGAATGCAGCAGCCATGGTTGTGAGAGCAAATAAAAAATTTCCTGAATTAGGTGGTCATATAGGAACATTCGCATCTGCAGCAACACTTTATGATGTAGGAATGAATCATTTTTGGAGAGCTAAGAATAATAAATTTGGAGGTGATTTAGTTTATTTTCAAGGTCATAGTGCACCAGGTGTCTATGCTAGAGCATTTTTAGAAGGTAGATTAAACGAAAAACAATTAGATAGTTTTAGACAAGAAGTAAAACCAGGTGGACTTTCTTCATATCCACACCCTTGGTTGATGCCAAAGTTTTGGCAGTTTCCAACTGTATCAATGGGACTAGGACCTATGCTTGCAATTTATCAGGCGAGATACATGAAATATTTAATTAATAGAGGATTAATCAAAGATGAAGGAAGAAAGGTTTGGGCATTCCTTGGTGATGGAGAAATGGATGAGCCCGAATCTTTAGGTGCTATAGGGTTAGCTTCTAGGGAAAAACTAGATAATTTAATATTTGTTGTAAACTGTAATCTTCAAAGATTAGATGGACCCGTCAGAGGCAATGGAAAAATTATTCAAGAGCTAGAAGGAAGTTTTAGAGGAGCTGGCTGGAATGTAATTAAAGTAATTTGGGGTTCTTACTGGGACTCACTGATTGCTAATGACAAAACAGGTCACCTAGTTAAAGCTATGAATGAAACTGTTGATGGTGAATACCAAGCAATGAAGGCTAGAGATGGAGCTTATGTTAGGGAAAAATTTTTTGGGAAATACCCAGAGACACAAGAGCTAGTTTCTAGTTTGTCAGATAAAGATATTTGGAGATTAAATAGAGGTGGTCATGACCCCCATAAAGTTTATGCAGCATATGATCGGGCATCAAAAAACCAAGGTAGCCCAACAGTTATAATCGCTAAAACTATTAAGGGTTATGGTATGGGAAAAACAGGTGAAAGCGTTAACACTACCCATCAAACTAAGAAATTAGATGTAGATGATTTGCTGTATTATAGAGATCGTTTTGATGTGCCCTTAACTGATGATCAAGTAAAAAATGTAGAGTATTTTAAGCCAGATGAAAAATCTCCAGAAATTAAATATATCAAAGAAAGAAGAATGAACCTTGGGGGTTCTTTGCCAGAGAGAACAACTTACGCAAAACCAATTAAAGCGCCAGCAAAAGATATTTTTGACTTTATGAAAGTGTCAACAGGTGAAAAAGAAATGTCTACAACCATGGCATTAGTTAGAATGTTTACAAATTTATTAAGAGACAAAAATGTTTCACCAAGATTAGTTCCAATTATTCCTGATGAAGCAAGAACTTTTGGCATGGAAGGATTTTTTCAAAAAATAGGAATATATGCACACGAAGGTCAAAAATATGAACCTGAAGACTCTGCACAGTTAAGTTCTTATAGAGAAGATAAAAGTGGACAAGTATTAGAAGAAGGAATTAATGAAGCTGGAGCAATGTCATCATGGATTGCAGCTGCAACAGCTTACACAAATCATGATATCGAAATGATACCAATTTATATTTTTTACTCAATGTTTGGTTTTCAAAGAATAGGAGATCTTGCATGGGCTGCTGGAGATAGTCAGGCTAGAGGATTTTTAATTGGAGCAACAGCTGGAAGAACTACTTTAGCTGGTGAAGGATTACAGCATCAGGATGGACACAGTCACTTGATAGCCTCAACAATACCAAATTGTGTAACATACGACCCAACTTTTCATTATGAATTAGCTGTTATTTTTAGAGAAGGCCTGAGAAGGATGCATGAAAAAAATGAAAATGTTTTCTATTATATCACAACCATGAATGAAAATTATTCACATCCAAGCATGCCAGAAGATAAGAATTGTGAAGAAGGAATTCTTAAAGGAATGTATAAAATTAAAGAGTTCAATAAATATAAAAAAACTAAAATTCAACTTTTAGGTTCAGGCACAATATTGAGAGAAATGATGGCTGCAGCAGAAATCCTTCAAAGTGAATATCAGATAGATAGTGAAATTTGGAGTGTTACTAGTTTTAACGAATTGAGAAAAGATGGTATGGAAGTTGAGAGATACAATCTTTTAAACCCCGATAAAGAACAAAAAGTTTCATTTGTAGAGCAGTGTTTAGGAAAAACTGAAGGACCAATTATGGCAGCCTCAGATTATATGAGAATGAATTCTGACCAAATCAGACCTTATACTAATAAAAGTTTTTATTCTTTAGGGACAGACGGTTATGGAAGAAGTGATACTAGAAAAAATCTTAGAAAATTTTTTGAAGTTGATAAAGAGCATATCGTTGCTTATGGACTGAGTGTATTAGCAAAAGAGCAATTAATTGCGTCCAAATACGCTAAAGAAGCCATAAAGAAGTATAATATTGATGGCAACAAACCAATGCCAACAAAACTATAAGATGTCGGATAAAGAGATTAAAGTACCAAATATTGGCGAATTCAAAGACGTTGAAGTAATTGAGGTATTGGTTTCAAATGGCCAATCTGTTTCTAAAAATGATCCACTTATTACAATTGAAAGTGACAAATCTAGTGTTGAAATACCGGCTTCTTTTGATGGAAAGGTTAAGTCCGTTAAAATTAAAGTGGGAGATAGAGTTTCAGAAGGTGATTTAATATTAACCGTAGAACAATCTGGAGAAGAAGAGAAGAATATAGAACAAAAAACTATCAAAGAAGAAGAACCTGTTGCAAATCAAAATCAAGTAGAAAAAATTGAAAAAGTTAATCCAGAACAAAATTTTATAAAAAAAGATAATTCAGAAGTTTCATCTGCAAGCCCAAAAGTACGTAAATTTGCTCGAGAGCTTGGGGTTAATATTAACGAAATAGTTGGTAGTGAAAGACAAGGAAGAATTGTGGAAGATGATGTAAAAAATTTTATATCCTCTAAAATTAATAAAGCTCCAGATAAGACCGAAGCTCAACCTAAAAAAATTATTAGCGAATTTTCTCATTCTGATTTTGGTGAAATTGAGGTTAAAGATATGCCTCGGGTTAAAAAATTAGCCTCTACGTATTTAGTTAATTCTTGGACCACAATACCTCATGTAACAAATCATGACGAAGCAGATATAACTGAAATGGAAGATTTTAGAACTTCGCTTACTGATATGTATACAGGGGAAAGAAAAAAAATTACTCCATTAGCCTTTATTATTAAAGCTTTAGTTGCGTCTTTAAAAAAGTTTCCTAGTTTCAACTCTTCAATAGATGATATTGAAAATGGAAAAATAACAATAAAAAAATACTTTCATGTTGGAATTGCAGTGGATACTCCTCATGGTTTAATGGTGCCAAAAATTAGAAGTGCTGACAATAAAAGTATTTCATATATTAGCAATGAATTGAAAACAGTAAGCGACCAATGTAGAAATTTAAAGATAGATAAGAAGGAATTCTTTGGAGGATCTATGACCATAACAAGTCTTGGAGGAATTGGAGGTTCATTTTTTACACCGATAATAAATTATCCAGAAGTTGCCATACTGGGAGTGGGTAAAGCACAAAAAAAGCAAATTTTCATCAATGGAAAATTTGAAACAAGAACAATGTTACCACTGTCACTATCATACGATCATAGAATAATTGATGGAGCTGAAGCGGCTAGATTTAATAATGATCTAAAAGAAAATTTAGGCAAAAATTTTGCTTATAAATTAGCTGTATAGATTTTAATGTCAAAAACATCTTCATTATTTAGTGCATTGCTTTGTACTTTTATATGGGGAACAACTTTTATAGCTCAAGATACTGGAATGGACGACATTGGTCCTTTCACTTTTAATGCTGTTAGGTTTTTTGTAGGCTTTTTAGCAGTAGCCCCTTTAGCTTTTATTTTTGAAAGAAAAAATATCTCAAAATCAGTACAAAGAAATCAAAAAGAATTTACCAATTTAGCTCTTTTAATAGGCCTATCTTTATTCTTAGGATCAGCACTTCAACAAGTAGCCTTACTCTACACAGATGTTGCTAATGCTGCATTCTTTACCATTTTTTATGTACCAATGGTCCCGTTCATAATTTTTTTTATGTATAAAAAGCCAATCCACTGGAGTATTTGGCCTTCCGTTCTTCTTTGTGTGATGGGAGGTTATTTGCTAACTAATTTTTACAACGCAACAGTTAGAACTGGCGATGCACTTATAATAATGGGTGCATTATTCTGGAGTACACACATTA
>Ga0257121_1001666_pt1 | contig 16518 bp, 16 predicted proteins | sample SI106_100metaG_FD_190180 | JGI IMG/M metagenome (GOLD analysis project Ga0257121, IMG submission 190180) | Marine microbial communities from Saanich Inlet, British Columbia, Canada - SI106_100 | ecosystem: Environmental > Aquatic > Marine > Inlet | place: Canada: British Columbia | collected... | reverse complement strand
AATTACATCACCATTCGTTACCACAAATGAGTCACTAGGCTTATGATCTAATAAGGTTAATGCACCAACCGTTCCTAAAGCTGACTGTTCACGCAGGTAATCTATTTGAACACCTAAATCCTCACCATTTCCAAAATAATTTTCAATCATATGGCCTAAATAATTAATAGCTAACACAAAATGACTAAAACCTTCTAATTTACCTCTCTCAATAATGTGTTCGAGGATAGGTTTTCCTGACACCATAACCATAGGTTTCGGACAATTTTCCGTATAAGGAAGCAGACGCGTCCCTTTTCCTCCTGCCATAATAACCATTAGATTGGAGCGTGTTGGCTGAATCACTATGTTATCCCAAAGATGTAAACCTAAGACTTGAAGAGACTCATCAACCACCGGAATTTGTTGGATCTTATTCACAGTCATCAGTTGCAGAACAGTCTCACGCCCCATATCCGGGGGAACAACAAGCGGTTTTCTATAGGTTACGTTTTTAATCTGACTATTAAGGCCCAACCCTTTGAGCAAGCCTCGGCGTATGTCTCCATCAGAAATGGTGCCTACAAATTTATCCTGTTCATTTACAACCAAGACAATTTTAATCGCTAGCTGATCAAGGTTACTTATTGCTTGTTCAATGGTGGCATCTGGGGGTAGTATCGCAGAACGCCAAAGCTCGTCAGTCATACTATTCAAATTTTTATCATCCATACGAAATATCCAATAGGTTGAAAATCACGACCTTTCACGCAATAATTCAAAATATTCAACCACTTTGTGAAATACCCTTGAGGTCATAAAAAGATTTCTTAATAATATTCTCCAAGCTAATATTTTTTATTATTCCTAAGATTATTTTGCTCGCCGCCATTCCGTCTTTTTCATAAGGGTTTTTAACAGTCTCAAGAATGCTTATAAACTGTTGAGAGGAAAGCTTTTCGAATGCTTCATTGATAGATAATTTGATAGGTTTACAATTTATAACACTATCCGCCATTAGTCGGCCTTTTTGCCTATCTCCAATATTTATAGTTCCTATATTAAAACTAGGTGCCTCTCCTAATCCACTTGAACTATTTCCCACTATTGCATCAACGTATTGCAATGCACTTAGATATCGCATCTGGCCCAATGATGTAAAACAAACAGATTTAATAGGGTTTTTAGTCACATATTCATCAATCATTTGATTTATGATTCTTCCATCTGTATCACTATTAGCCTTTGTAAAAATAATATTTGTATTTTCAAGTTCATCTATAACATTTAATAAATTTTGGAATTGCTCCCTTGCAGTCAATTTCTCAAGTGTTACAGAATGAAATGTCACTAAAATATTTTTTTGATTGAGTTTAAAGTTAGTTGATTTTTCAAACTCCTCTTTTGAAAGCAGCTCAAGCCTTTTAATATTTTCCATTCCCATGCCGCCAACATTAAAAACTCTTTCTGGTTGCTCGCCAAGCTGAACTACTCTAGCTCTATATTCTTCAGTAGCTGTAAAGTGGATATGACTCATTTTAGTTATACTATGCCTTATAGACTCATCAAAAGCACCCTCTGTTGTCTCTCCGCCATGAAGATGAGCAATAGGAATTCGTGCAATCATTGCAGCACTTACTGCTGAAAATATTTCATATCTGTCACCTAATACAACTAAGATATCAGGCTTTAAATCTTCATAGGCTTCTGAAAAAGAGATTTGTGCTAGTCCCATTGATTTTGTAATTCCAACTGATGTATCAGAAGAGAGCAACATCTCGATTTTTTTATTAATTTTAAAATCTTTTTCTATTACCTTGTAAGTCAATCCAAATTCAGGACTTAAGTGCATTCCAGTAACTATTAGTTGGAGCTCTAACTCTTTATCTAACTCCACCTCTTTCATAAGCCAATAAAGAAGTCCGTACTCAGCACGAGTACCTGTAATAATACAAATTTTTCTCTTATGTGACATACACTAAAACTGGTTTCATTTTAATATCTATTATTTATTTATTTATTTTAATGACCTTTGACATGTTAGGAAGTACAGTGTTACCAGCAACAATATTCTTTGTTACAACACTTCCCATGCCAATTACAGACCCAGGTCCAATACTTACTCCTTGCATAATAATACACCCAGAACCAAGTAAAACATCATCTCCAATCTTAACATTTCCACCTATAAAAACAGATGGGGATATTGTTACGTTATTTCCAATAATCGTATCATGGCCAACAATCACTGAAGTATTAACAACAGTATAATCACCAATCTCCGCATCTACACTGATTACTGCACTATGCGCCACAAATGTACCACACCCTATTGTCGAACCTTTGGATACAATAGCAGTCTTTGATATCAACGGAGAAGATTTAAATCCCTCATCAATCAAAAATTGCATAACTTTCCTTCTCTTTTTTATATCTCTTGAATTTGCAACCCCTATAGACAAGAAAACAGAATCAAAAGTATCTCTAAAATTATGTAAATTTTTCTCTGAATCGCTGACATGAGGATAATCTTGAACAATACTTTCTGATGCAAAAATTCCAGTTATTCTAAATTCATTTAATTCAAAAATTGCAATTACTTCTTTTGCGAATCCGCCGCCACCTACAATAGCAACCCTATTGCTCATAATTTTCCCGATATATTCATTATCATAAAGATCCACCACCATCTAAATTCACTATATTACCTGTAATATATTTACTTTCTTCGGAAATAAGATACTTTACTACTTGAGCAATATCATTCACATCTCCAAGCCCCAATGGTAAAGACCTTTCCATATTGCTTATAAATTCTTCATTATAAATATCTTGAAATTTTTCTGTCATTTCTGTTCTTAAAAACCCAGGGGCTATTGCATTCACTCTAACGGGCGCAATTTCCTTTGCTAAACCCTTAGTTAGATTATTTAGAGCAGCTTTTGATGCAGAATAATTCAATATTCCTATTTCTGGTTGACTTCCAGCCACAGAAGAAATAAAAGTTATGGATGGGTTGTGCTTAGATCTTATTAACTTATTAGTAAATGCCTTGGCAAACCACATAGCTCCAAAGAAATTCACATCAAACATCTTTTTAGCTTTGTCAATTTGTATTGACTTGATAGTGTTTATTTCTTGTGTTCCAGCTGCATAAATTAAAGAGGATATTCTGCCATACTCTTTAGATATTTGCCTTACAAAAGGTAATATTTCTTCAAAATCAGTTACATCAAATTGTTTTGTGATAACCCCTAAATCATGCAAACTATCTAAACGATCCTTTCTTCTTGCAATTGCAATAACAGTCATATCTTTAGAGAGAACTTCGACAATTCTTCTACCAATTCCACTACTTGCACCCACTACTAAGACTAAATTACTCATTATTTTTTATCAATAGATCAATCAAATCTAAAACAGTTTTAGAATTTACAATGTCATCAATAGAGGTTAATACTCCAATATTTTCATACATTACCATCAAATTTAAAACACCCAATGAGTCAAACTCATCAATATACTCAAGACTACTTTCTTCATTTAATTCATCCTCAACTTCGAGAGTTTCTTGTATTAGCTCTAAAGCTTCATTTTTATTCATTTTTTTCCTTATAAAATTGCACCTTAGGCGAAAATATGTTATCCGTATTCACCTTACAAGCAGCCCAGCTAAGCCCAATTCCAAACCCTGCAAAAACACTAGTCAATTTTTTTTCAGAGTACTGAGCATTTAAAAAGCCACTTATTGTCCCTGGTATTGAAGCTGAATTTTGATTACCATAAACCAATCCAGTTTGAAATGGCAACTTATCTTCTCCCAATCCAAGTGAATTGGAAATATTTTTTAAAATATAACTGTTAGCTTGGTGGAGTACAAAATAATCAACATCATCCTTGTCAAAGGAGCCATATTCAAACAATTCATCTAAAAGTTTAGGAACAGTTTTAACTGCAAAATTAAATACTTCTGCACCATTCATATATAAATCACAACCTCTTCGTATGCAGCCATCATCCTGAAGAGTGGGGATTATACTATCTTCAGTACACTCTTTTCTTGCACCACCATCGGGGATAATTAAGTGTTCATATCCAGAGCCATCACTATGCATTACAAAGAAACTATCCTCTGTTTCCATTCTTTCTATGACTATAGCACCTCCTGCATCACCCATCAAAGGTGTAAAAGATCTATCTTGCTGCGTAAAATAATGGTTAACATCTCCTACTAATAATAGCACCTTGTTAAGGCCACTGTTAACCATACTAAAAGCTGTATATAAGCCATACACAAAACCAGAGCAGCCGAGATTGATATCGTATGCAACAACATCTGTACCAAGTTTCAATCTATTTTGTACAATAATCGCGGTAGAGGGTGCTCGATAATCTGGGGATTGTGTCACAAACAAAACAGCATCAATCTCATCTTTATCGACCTTACCTGAATCAAAAATAGATTCTGCGCTTTGAACGCATAAATCGCTAGTACAAACTGAACTGTCAACTACAAACCTTGTCCCAAGGCCAATAGTTTTCTTCAAACGTCTCAAAGTTTTTTCATCAAATCCAAACTTGACTTGTTCGTCATCAATAAAAATTTCTTTATCACCGACGGTAGTCGCAATTGCTGAAATTCCAATATTAGTAAAACGAACTCTAGCCATTCTCAACCTTCTTTTCTATAAATATCACGAGACTTCCAAATGTATAAAAAGGTGTATTTTTACTACTCATAATTTCACCATCAGCTATTGGTATGTACCTTCCAAATTTTTTCTTTAACTTGTCTTCAATCTCTAGAATTAATTCTAAAATAAAAAACGAATCAACATTGCTATAAATTTCAGTATTTTCATCAATTAAATCAAAAGTTTCTGAATCTCTATCTACTTCTTCCAACGCTTTCATTAATAAAGCTTTCATTCTCTATCCTTTATTTATAAAACTAACATCTTTAATTTCATTGTCAACAATATACTGCTTTCTATGAGGCTCACTGAGGGATATTTGACATCCCATACTTTCATAAAAATCCTCAACCTGGGAATTCTTTTGACTTTTAAGATAGCTAGCTCTTATTTTAGAGTTATTGACATTCTCTTGAACAATTTTCAACATTTTTCTCTCTATTTTTCTACCAAGAACACGGCAACTCAACAAAAATGTATCTATTTCATTATTCTTAACTATAACAACGCCTACTATTCCCATATCCCCAAAACGATCTTCAACTCTAAAGTCAAAAACTTGGGAATATTCCATAAGCGCCCCTACTTCACTTTGAGTGTACCTTTTGGTCGTCAAGTTAAACTGATTTGTTTTACCAATTAACTGTGCAATTCGAGCTAAATTTTCCCTATTATTTATATTATAAAAAATTTTAATATTAAGACTCTTAAGAAACTTGTCAGCTGAATAAAACTTATCCTTCTCTTGATTTCTTTCCGCTTCTTTTTGGTAAAAATTATATTTTTTTTGATCTTCCTCGGTAATTCTTAAGGCTTTAAGCCCACTAATATTTTCAACAATTTTTAAATTTTCTAGTGGATTATTCTCATCCAATTGATAGCTATCTAATAACCCTAAGCTATCTTTTACTTCGTTCACTTCAAAAGCACTATCATCGATAAATACAAAACTCTCTAGTGACAAATTCAGCTCTATTGCAACTTCTGCCAAGTTTTGACTTTTTGGTAGCCAGTTAATTTTTTTTATAATAAAGTCATCCCATTCCAATGGCATTTTCCTTACTTTAAACACTTCTTTAACATCTTGATAGTTATTCTTACTAACCAGAACTAGAAGCACCCCAGTTTCTTTTAAATGTTTAATATAGTGTTGAAAATATTTATAGGCAATACCTGGATAATTTTCATCAATATGAATCCCTTTAACTCCCTCCTCTCCCACTACTCCACCCCATAAAGTATTATCTGCATCTATGGCTAACACCTTCTTTCGTGGCGAATCCAGTATTTTTAATTTAACATAAATCTCATCAATTAAAAGCTCAATAGATTTTTTTGTATAAGGGAATTGGAATAAAAATTTATTTTTCAAGTTATAGGTAGCATCAAAACCAAGTTTCATGCCAATACTGTGGAAATCTAGTATAGCTAAATCACTGCACTTATTAGAAAGATTTCCTATTGCCAAATTTATTTTCATCAACTCGTATCGATGGTCAAACTGTGACCCCATACAAACCTCTGGAAAAATATACATTATATTTGTAATTAATATTTTTACACTGCGATTACTCTCTCTAAAAGCTAAAATCGCATTTTCTAAAAAACTCATTCTTTCAAAGGCTTCATCACTTATAAAGCCATCAAAATAATATGAATAGTCAAGAATAATTATAAGATAGTCAACTTGTATAGGTGTGTACAGCGTTGGAACAATATTTCCAAGCTCAAGATGAGTTACAGAATAATCTTTGAAATACTTTTCTAATACGCCAGTAACTGAATTTGAAAGAAGGGCTATCTTTTTCATTCACATATCATGTCATCTTCTAAAAAATCTTTTTTTGCCTTTACACCTATATTATTCCAGTAATATATTGAAGATATTCCGGTTCCAGGTCTTTTACTAATTAAATTTTCCTCAGTAAATTCGTCGCCTTTTTTAATATCGATAGCCGCCACTAAACTTCTTCTTGCTATATTCATATTGTGCATTTCAGCAGACGCAGGAATTTTTACACCATGACCTATAGACTCTTCTATCGCCCTAATACCAAAAACTAAATCTTTCAACTCTTCAGGCTCTAAAGATGCTTTGTGATCTGGACCAGGTAGATTTTTATCCAAAGTAAAATGTTTTTCGATTATTGTCGCTCCCCTAGCAACTGCCGCAATCGAAATATATATTCCTAACGTATGATCAGATAACCCTACAGGAAGATTGAATGCAGCTCTAAGTGTATCCATTGCTTTTAAATTTACACTTGAATAGGGAGAGGGATATTCTGTCGTGCAATGAAGAAGTTCAACTTTTTTTTGCAAAATTTCTTGACCCTTAGGTGAGCAAAATACATTTTTTGCATTTGAAAGTAGTGGTCTTTGATTAGGATATAAATATCCATGTGCTAATATTCCAAGAGCAACTTCCACTTCTGCAAGAGTTGCCATACCTGTGGATAAAATAATCTTTTTATTAGTTCTTGCGGCGTAATACAATAACTGTGAATTAGTAACCTCTCCAGATGCAATTTTTAATTGTTGCAACTTCATGGTGTCTGACAACAAACCAATACTCTCTTTATCAAATGGCGTTGCTAAAAATTCAATGTGTTTTGTCTTGCAATATTTTGCTATCTCAAGATACTCTGAATCCTTCAATACTAATTTTTTTACCATCTCTAACTGAGACTCATCGCCACCAGTAGATTCTATTTGGTAATTTGCTTTAGGGGCTTTTTGAGTAATAACATTTTTAGGGTTTCCCATTTGAAATTTAACCACATCAACGCCAGACTCTATTGCAACATCAACCAACTCATAGGCCATATCAAGAGAGCCATTATGGTTCACTCCTATTTCGGCAATTATTTTTGTCATTTAATTGTATTTTCCATGAAAAATTAATTTTACAGATGAATATGACATAGATAAGTGATAATACAAATTATAATGGACTACTGGCCTATGAGCATTTTGAGCTGCAATCTTCCTACACCCTTTCGAACTCCTTAAATAAAGAAATTGCATTGCATTATAAATAAATATTAAAGGTAATTTCAGACCTCACATAACCAATGTAAGATTGAAAATATGGAGCTCACGATATTAAAGATCGAAAAAGTATATGTATTTAATTTTCAATTCATATTTATTACACTACTAGGTATATTAACAACGCGCTCTTCTAACCATTCTGAATTTGTTAAATCATCAAATTGGGCATACTCAAACATTGGTAATTTATTCATTAATGTCCAAATTGGGCGGCACATTACATTCTTTGAGTTAGCTTCATTCAGAAATTCATCTCGTTGCTGTTTGTTCTGAAGAAGAATTGAATTTAGCCAATAATTTGACTTGCATTCTGTTGGCTCTTTAACAAAGGTATAGTCAGTAGCTTTAAAAAAGTCTTCATACATATTCGCCAATTTGCGTTTGCTGTGTATAAAGTTATCAAGATTTTCTAATTGTGCAACCAATAAAGCAGCATTTAAGTTTGGCATACGATAATTATATCCAACCATATCGTGATTAAAATCCCATTTATGTGGGACTTTAGCAGTCATAGTTAAGTGCTTAGCTTTTTTTGCAAGTCTCTTATCACTTGTAAGAATACACCCGCCACCGCCTGCAGTGATAATCTTATTTCCATTAAAACTCATTACACCGACCTGCCCAAAGCTTCCAGTGTGCTTGTCTTTATAAAAACTACCAACACTTTCGGCTGCATCTTCAATTAGAAATATATAATACTTATTACAAATATCTTTAATTTCATCTATCCTGCAAGGATGGCCAAATGTATGCATAGGCACACAGGCTTTAATCACTCTACCTGTTTTATTATTTACACACTGTTGCTTTTTGACTGATGTATTATTTTCAAGAAATTCTTTCAATGCAGATGGCGATAAACCCATAGTGTCTCTATCAACATCAACAAATATAGGCTGTGCACCACAGTAACGAATAGCATTACAAGTTGCAACAAAGGTAAGAGGCTGGGTGATCACTTCATCATTCTGCTCCACATTAGCCAGTAGTAGTGATACATGCAATGCCGAAGTACCATTGCTAGTTGCGATGGCATATTTAGCGCCAGTATAACTTGCAATTTTTTCTTCAAATTCATCTACAAATTTCCCAGCAGACGATACAAAGGTAGAATCTATACACTCATTTAAATATTTTTTTTCATTACCTATAAACCTTGGCTCATGCAAAGGAATAAACTCCTTTGTTTTATAAGTATTCTGAATAAAGGAAATAACATCTTCAAACATTACATTTTTCCGTCTAAGTATCTACCAGTATCATAATAATCAAATTTTGGAATCATCTTAATAAATTCACTAACAATCTCTTTTTTAGTCCATTTCATATTCAACTTAAACCCTTGAATTGTATTCGAAAAATTATTCAATTGATTTTCATTAAATTCTGGACTATTCTTGATTATTCCTAAATTTTCAAATCGATCCATATCAAGAGTCTCTTCATCAGTATAAAACTCTTCAAAATCTTTCTCTCCAGTTGTGCTAGTATCTGTAAATAAACAAGGCCATTTCCCTTCTTCTGGTAAAGTGTTAATTAAATCCCTAGCCTCATCTTCTGAAGTACAGATGTGAGCTTCATACCCCTTATCTTTTAGATATTTAATCGCGATATCTGCAAAAGATATTAAATGTAAAGCTTCACTCAGTTTTGGAAAAAATATATCTCTATTTTCTCCAAAAATACAGCTCATCAAGCATAGCTCTGCACTTTCTTGTGGGGTTATAAAATAGCGTTTTATATCATTAGGCGCGGCGATTGGCTGCCTTTTCTCAATTCTCTGGTTAAAGCCATGCAACAGTGAGCCATCACTAAAAGCAACATTGGCAAATCTTGCTGTTGAAATATCTACATCTAAAGATCTACGCATTAAAAACATCTCCATAATACGCTTACTTGCACCCATCATATTGATTGGATTGGCAGCCTTATCAGTGCTTACACAAAAATATTTCTTTGTTCCATTTTTAATAGACTGTCTAATAGTCTTATCTGTATTAAAGATATTTACGTCAATCATTCTCATTAGTGTAAATGGATCTTCTTCACTACGAACATGCTTTAAAGCTGAAAGGTTTAATACATAATCATACTTCCCATCTTGCTTAATAAAGGCATCATATTCTACGGACCCTATATCTAGTGCAAAGGTTTTAAAATCACCCTTAATATATCCAAAAGAGCTTCTAATATCTCTCACAAGCTCAACCAGATTATTTTCACTAATATCAACTGCATGAAGTTTACTTGGATTTCTTTTAAAAATTTCTTTACATACAGCTTGGCCAATTGAGCCTGCCGCACCTATAACAAGAAATGTAGAATTTTGAATTGTTCCATTTAATTCTTCTGAGACATTAGCAATATCAGAAAAAAATAGCATTTTATTTCGTCCAATTAATTTAAGTGTACTTTGCATATTAATTTACCAAAATTGATTGTAGTAAAAAACTAACTATTATGAAGGATTAACAAATATTTAATATTATGTGCATTTAAAAAGATTTGGAGAAGTTTTTCTTGCTCTATCAAGAGATTGATGAGTGTCAAGATCTAGAACACCAGCTTTATCTTCCAAATCCTTAATAAAAGAAATGATAAATAAACTTATCCATTGTTGTGTATAAACCTTAAAACCTTTTCGAACTAAAGCCATAGCAGCTTGGAATCCAATAAAACTATCTTCGACAGTTATTAAAATTGTGGAATTATTTAACATTACTACTCAGATCTTTTGATTCATTTATAACTTCATTATAAGTACCTATTTGTTTGATACCATTTTCATCTAACTCTATAATTTGCGAACAATTTTTTAACGTAGAAAGACGGTGTGCAACTATTAGCAAAGTTATATTATCACTCAAAGCATCAATAGCCTGCATAACTAAAGATTCTGTTGAATTATCTAGTGAGCTTGTTGCTTCATCAAAAATAATCACATCTGTTTCTTTATAAAGAGCACGTGCAATACCAATTCGTTGGCGCTGCCCCCCAGATAATTGAACACCTCTCTCACCTACGCGCGTTTGATATTGTTTTGGCCATGATTCAATGACATTAGAAATTTGAGCCTGCTCTGCTACACGCCTTACTCTCTCTGAATTAATATTTTTTTTAGGAAGCCCAAATGCTATATTCTCTTCAATACTGCCATCTGCCAAATATATAGCTTGAGGCACATGTGCAATATGCGCCTGCCAAGAGCGTATATCTTGTCTGGTTAATACCTTACCATCAACCTCTATAACACCATCAGAAGACTCTAAAAGTCCCATTATGATATCAATTAGAGTACTTTTACCACTACCAGTAGTTCCAATAAAACCAACTTTTGATCCCTTCTTGATATCTAAGTTTATATTATTTAAAACCATAGGTAATTTTTCACCATAACGAAAATTAATTTTTTTTAGTTTTATATTATTATTAAAAATCAGAGGAGAGGGGTTTGGCTTGTTAGCATATTCTGGTAAAGGTTGGTCAATAAGTTCAATTGCATCATGAAGCAATGCTTGACCGCCTCTCATACTTGTCCATGATTGATAGATTACTTGTATAACTGGAAGTAATCGTTGAGCACCCAATGCTAATGCTCCCAAAATAGGGATAGCTGCAGAAACTCCACCTGGCCTCTGAGAAAGAAAATAAGCAAGCAAGGCAATTAATATCATGCCAATAGCTTCCATTAAGTAACGTGGTGCAGAGCCAATAATAATGTTATTACCCTGGGCGTGTCGCAGCGCAAGGTCAGATTTACGATATATTTTTCGATATGTTTCTTGAGTTCCGTCTATAAGAACATCACGTATACCGCCCAAGCCCTCTTGAAGTGCCTGAATTAGGTTTGAAGATTCATTTGCAATTACAATACTATCTTTAATTAATCTATTACGTTTTGAATAAATCAAAATTCCATAAATAATAGAGAAGCTTAAAACAGCTATTAATGCCATAAAGGTATCTACAACAAATAGAGCAATAAGAATTGCTATCATTACAAAAACTGAATTAATAATCGATAGGATTGGAATAAGAATTAAAAAAATTACTGCATCAGATTTACTTGTTATTCCACTAATAATTTCACTACTATTACGACTACAATGAAAGGAATATGGCTGATAAAGCATTTTCTTGTAAATTCCAATACCAATGTCAGCACCTGTTGTTAAAGATAGTCTTGTAGAAAACCATAGCAAAATTAAGCGTGTCATATTTGCAATAATCACTGTTAATCCAAAAATTACAGTTAAAGGAAGTAGGAGTTGAGATGGTTCAGATATTTCGAGTATTTGGATTAATGGTTGGGCTATTGGATTTTGAAAAATTTGCTCTGGTGCTACTAATACAGCAAGGAATGGCAAAACTGCACCAATACTTATAACTTCAGCAAGAGATCCAAAAATCATTAAGATTAACAGTAGTAGAAATTGTTTTCTACGTCGATTACTTATATTTAACCAGAGTGATTGAAGTAATTGTTTAAAAGGCTTTTGCACAATCAAAATATACGATTTTTTAAACCATTTAATGCAAATTTAAATCGACCTAATGGGCTTTGTATATATGACCTACCTCCAAGATCAAATAGGCTAGTCATGTCAATAATCTCTTGAGTGGGAGTTTGTTTAAATTGCTTAGTGTAATATTCCATGACTTGCTCAATATGATCAAACTTACTATTAAATATAGTTTTAAAATTTTCCATATTAACGGGCTCCATATCTAATGTAACTATTTTCCATTTTTCGGATTTAAGCTCATCAATTGATGCCATCTCTTTTTGTAAATTTAAAAACATTATTCCATAGTATGGATCAATTATTGACCATTCTCCGTTCAGCTTAAAAAAAGTTAGAGCACTTTTTAATTGATTATCTTTAACATGCCAAAAAAAAGAATCTATATCTGCATAAACTAATAAAACAGACAATAAGTCTGCAAATTGATCTTCGGTTCCCAAACGTCTTTCAACAATTGTTAAGGGATGGCTGTCAACAATAACTATACCTTTAGGTATTTTTTGTATATTGTTAATTATCCATTTTGACAGCTGAACAACTTTATCTTTATCATTTTGACTATTTTTAATTATTTGAGTAACCAAAGAATCATAATTAAGATGGCGTCCATAAAAGTTATAAAGCTTTAGATATAACGGAATTTCATATTCAGTCACTTTAAAGTTAATGCCTATTAGCTGTGTTGATGTTTTATTTAATCCAACTAAAATTGAAATTAGTAAGAAAAATAAAAGAAAGATCAGCTTATTTTTTATTTTAGAAAACAATCTTTATCTTTGCTTTGATAGAGATTTTAAATACCAATCTAATGCCTCATTTAAGCCCTCATTAATATTATGACTTGGCTTGTAATGTAATAGTGATTTAGCTTTATTAATATTAGCCAACGAATGACGAACATCACCAATTCTAAAATCTCTATGGACTGGATCTTTAGTTTCCAAACCTTCTATTCTTTGCATGAGACCAGACTCTATAATTTGGTGAAGCTCATTTAGACTTGTAGAATCCCCATATGCAACATTGTAAACCTGATCAGTAGAATCACTGTTATTAGTTGTTGCAGCAAGCAAATTAACTTGAACTGTATTATCAATATAACAAAAATCTCTACTTGTTTCACCATCACCATTAATAAATAGCTCTTCTTTATTTAAAATTGCTGAAACCCATTTTGGTATTACAGCTGCATAATCACCATTTGAATCTTGTCTTTTACCAAATACATTAAAGTATCTAAGACCAATTGCCTTAAAGCCATAAGTTTTAGCAAAAACGCTTGCATAAAGCTCATTAACCAATTTCGTTACGGCATATGGGCTGAGCGTATTTCCAATTTTATCTTCTACCTTAGGCAAATCAGGGTGATCACCGTAGGTAGAGCTCGAAGCTGCATAGACAAAGCGCTTTACCTTGGCATCTTTACTAGAGACTAAAATATTTAGAAAGCCATCAATATTTGCCCTATTAGTATTAATTGGGTTATCTATTGAGCGAGGAACTGAACCTAGAGCAGCTTGATGTAAAACATAATCAACACCACTGCAAGCTTTCTGACAATCTTTTAATTCTCTAATATCGCCATTGATAAATTTAAAATTAGCTCTTAACGACTTACCTACAAATCTTTCTGCATCATTAATTGCCTCATCAATATTAACTTGATAGCCTGTTTCAAAATTATCCAACCCTACTATTTTTTGATTAAGAGTGAGTAGCTTTTCTAAGAGGTTTGAGCCAATAAATCCAGCAACACCTGTCACTAACCAAGTACTTTGATTACTTATTAAATAGTCTTGCAGCTCTTCATATTTAGTCATTTACAGCCTTCCATCACTCTCACTTGCTTTTAATAAATATTTAACGTCATAGATCACATGCTTGTCCTTACAAAAAGTTTTTAACTTATCTAGAGATAGTAATTTAAATTCATCATGTGCTACAGCTAATACAATTGCATCATACTTCTTTTTAGCTGGCTCCTCGATTAGTTTAACACCATGCTCTATAAAAGCCTCTCCTTTATTGACCCATGGATCATAAACATCAATACTGCATCTTAGATCTTCAAATGATGAAATCAAGTCAACAACTCGTGTATTTCTTATATCAGGACAATTTTCTTTAAAAGTAAGGCCCATAATTAATATTTTAGACTCATCAATTGAAATGTTTTTTTTGGTCATTAACTTAGCAACTTGATGAACAACATATATTCCCATATTATCATTAATTTTTCTTCCAGCAAGAATCACCTCCGGTGCATATCCAACCTCAATGGCTTTATGAGTTAAATAATAAGGATCAACACTAATACAATGACCGCCAACCAAGCCTGGAGAAAAGGGGAGGAAGTTCCACTTAGTGCTTGCCGCTTTTAAAACTGATTCAGTATCAATATCTAGCTTGTTAAATATAAGAGCAAGCTCATTAATAAGTGCAATATTTACATCTCGCTGAGTATTTTCTATGACTTTTGCGGCTTCAGCTACTTTAATACTGCTTGCCCTATGGGTTCCTGCAGTAATAATTTCTTGATAAAGCTCATCAACCTTGATAGAAATTTCAAGGGTAGAACCGGAAGTAATTTTTTTAATCGAGGGTAATCGATGATTCTTATCTCCTGGATTAATTCGTTCAGGAGAGTAGCCGCAAAAAAAATCATGATTAAATTTTAAATTTGAATGCTTTTCAAGTATTGGAACACAGACCTCTTCAGTTGCACCTGGATAGACGGTTGACTCATATATAACAATGTCACCTTTTTTAAGGATTTTAGCAATTGTTTCGCTTGCTTTTTTTAATGGATTTAGATCAGGTTTTTTTAGACTATCAATTGGGGTAGGAACAGTAACAATATATATTTGACAATCCTTAATATCATCTATATAAGTTGTAAAGCTTAAATATGTTGCCTCTCGAAGCTCTTGACGCGTTGTTTCAAGTGTAGTGTCAGTTAAATTTTTTAATTCAGCAATTCTTTCTTGATTAATATCAAACCCAATTACTTTTCGTTTTTTACCAAATTCTAGGGCTATAGGAAGCCCAACGTATCCTAATCCAATTACACAGATTTTTCTATTTTTCATTGTTTTCTGTTAATTAATTATTAGTTGAAAATTTATATAACTAGTCACTCACTCATAAATATATACTACTCAAACCTAAACCTAGACAAGTAATAGATAATTCACTCATTTCCTTTAATAGAGCTGGCAAGCTCATAAGCTAATAAACATTTTTTTAATGAGTCTTTCCAATTAAAAGCATCTATATTAAAGTCATTTTCAATTTTCTTATTATTTATAACGCTATTTTTTGGTCGCTCAGCAACTACAAAATATTCTTCAGTAGTAATTGAATTAAGTTGAACTTTATCATTAATATTAGCTAATTTAAAAATCTCTTTAGCAAAATCAAACCAACTGCAATAACCTTTATTTGAATAATGATAAATTTTTGTACTATGATTCTTACTGAAAAAATGACTACTATTTACAATATTTAATATTACATTAGCAAGGTCTATTGCATAAGTAGGAGTACCTATTTGATCATTAATCACATTAATTTCGCCCCTCCCTTGCCCTAATCGTAGCATTTTAATGACGAAGTTATTTCCAAACTCTGAATATAGCCAACTAGTTCTTATAATAATTGCATTTGTTAACATTTCTTTTATTATAGCTTGCTCACCAGCTAACTTGGTTTTGCCATAAATATTAATTGGATTTACTTGATCATTTTCTCTATATTTCTTATTATTTTTACCGTCAAAAACGTAATCAGTAGAAATATGAATTAATCTAGAGTTTTGTTTTTTTGCAATGGCTGATAATTCAGCAACAGCCAAATTGTTTATCTGATTTGCAGATAAAAATTCCTCTTCAGCCTTATCTACTTTTGTATAAGCAGCGCAATTAATAATTAAATCAAAACTATTATTTTTAAAATAGTCATTAATACAATTTTTTTTACTTAAATCTAAATCCCCTCTGTCAGTAAAGATATATTCATTATGTTGCTCACTCTCAGCTAATACTTTTTTTATAGATTTACCTAATTGGCCACTCTTACCTGTAACTAGTATCTTCATAGTTAGTCAAAGAGATGGGTAGCACTCATTAATTTTGGGTGCTGTTTATCTTTGTCTGAAAGGAGTAAGTCAGCCAAAGGCAGGCACCAATTAATTCCTAATCTAGGGTCATCAAAAGCAACCCCATGATCAGACTTTTGAGCGTAGTAATTATCTACTTTATATGAAA
>Ga0257121_1001659_pt1 | contig 16544 bp, 19 predicted proteins | sample SI106_100metaG_FD_190180 | JGI IMG/M metagenome (GOLD analysis project Ga0257121, IMG submission 190180) | Marine microbial communities from Saanich Inlet, British Columbia, Canada - SI106_100 | ecosystem: Environmental > Aquatic > Marine > Inlet | place: Canada: British Columbia | collected... | reverse complement strand
GCTGTGGGTTTACCTAATATCTTCGAATAGTTTTTTTCGAGTTGAAGTAGATAACGTCCTAAACTAATCATTTGATTATTGGTCATACTGTAATTTAGACGTTCGTATTCACTTGTTTCTACCTCTTTAATACCACCCTTTTCGGTATCGTATATGATTTTGGTATTTTTATCACCCTTCTTTTTAATAATAATGGGGTCGGCTTCAATATCGCGCAACACACGTTTGTCGAGTATAAATTCATCTGGTTTCACACCACCTGAAACGACCAATTCACCTAAACCGAATGCGGAATTAATAACGATTGCTTTATCATACCCAGTCTCTGGGTCGAGTGAAAACGCTACACCTGCTGAACCAATATCTGAACGAATCATCTTTTGAATTGCGACTGATATTTTAACGTTAGAAAGGGCAATATTATGGGTTTTTCTATATGAAACCGCACGACCGTTAAATAGAGATGCGAAACACTCTTTAATCGACTCTAACAAATGGTCTGTTCCTGAAACGTTTAGAAATGTATCGTGTTGTCCTGCGAATGATGCGTTTGGTAAGTCTTCTGCTAATGCACTTGAACGCACCGCTACTTCTAAATTATCAACTGTATAAATCTGCGATAATTTATTGTAATATTCCGCGATGATTTCTTTATGATGTTCCGAAAACTCGCCATTTACGATTAAATCACGTAAATTCTTGGACTTTTCTTCAAGTTCTTTGATATTATCAGCATTAATGTTTGCTAGGTCGGTTTCAATTTGTGCGGTTAATCCATTGTATTCTATAAAAGTGTCGTACATATCAATGGTTAACGCAAACCCATCGCCTATTGAAAAGCCTATTCTTTTCGCAATTTTATGTAACTCTCCAAGAGAACTACATTTACCTCCAACTAAATGCTTATTATTGTATGAACAATCTTTAAACCATATAATCTCGGGATTCATTATTATATAATATTATTCATATAATAACAAATAAAAAAGAAATGTCTCAAAGCTATATCGTCCAAAAACGTTGTGATAAATGTGTCGGAACAGGATTTCTAAAATACGATGTTAAATATTGTGAAACATGTAAGGGTATTAAATGTGTTATGTGTAATTCCACGGGATATGATAAGATGCCGTGGGATTTGTGTGATAATTGCTGCGGAGATGGATATTTTATAGTGAGTCGCACCAATAGTCCGTAAAACAAGCTAGTTTTTCAGTGACTTTTGGTTGTAAACTTGTAACTTTTTTACTCGCAAAAGTTTCAAGTCCAGGGGTGGTTCGGGCATAACGCCCATACGCCATTTTCTTACTAACACCTGTATAATTTTGGTCGTGCTTTATGATATTATGTTTATACTGAACCTGGGACAATGTTTTGGGAACAACTTCACAACGACCTGCTACACAAGTTCCAATGAATTCATTTTTATCTCCACAATTACCACCCCGTTTTTTAGAGCAGTCATAATACGAAATTCGCTGGTTCGCACGATGTCTGGTTGCTCTACCTACATATGTTGTATTAAAAATGGGTATATTTTTAGGTCCTTGTGGTCCATCGCATTCTATTTCACATTTATTACAATGACTTCTATTCGCTACATCCGGGTAATCTATATTTGTTAAATTTTTACTTCGATTACAATCACAATCCATTTTTATATAATATACGACGAAAAAAAATTGTTATAAAATTGAACTGTATTAGAAAGTATTCGATATATCTAAATATCATTCAAAAATGAGTAATTCTTCCGATGCCGAATTATCAAAACAGTACCAGCGTAAAACCGACAAACAGCATATTCTAGACAATCCCGATACGTATATTGGTTCTGTTGAGAATATTGATGCGGATATGTGGGTATATGACGATGAGACAAATCGAATTGTTCAAAAAAATATGGAATATGTCCCTGGTCTTTATAAACTATTTGATGAAGGTATTGTGAATGCCCGTGATCACGTAATGCGTATGATTCAATCTCCGATTCTTGATAAAAAATTCGTTTCGTATATTAATGCGAATGTGGAAGCGGACGGAACCATCATTTTGTCGAATGACGGAAATGGTATTGATATCGCAAAGCATCCCGAATATGACGTTTGGATTCCCGAACTAATTTTCGGACATCTACGCACTTCTACGAATTATGATAAGAGTGAAAAACGTATTGTCGGTGGTAAAAACGGATTTGGATTTAAACTAGCGCTTATTTGGTCTACTTATGGACGTATCGAAACAGTCGACCATAGACGTGGTCTAAAATACGTTCAAGAATTTAGGGGAAATCTCGACGTCATCGAAGAACCTGTTATTACAAAAGTTCCTAAATCCTCAAAGCCTTATACGAAAGTATTGTTTAAACCCGATTACGCTCGTCTCGGTCTTCAGGGTCTCGATGCGAATATGGTAGCCCTCTTTAAAAAGCGTGTCTATGATATCGCAGCTGTTACAGACCATTCGATTAAAAGTGTAAAGGTAGGTTTCAACGATGAACTCGTTCCCGTTAAGAATTTCCAGCAATATGTGGACCGATATGTTGGGTCTAAAGGAGAGACAAAGCGTATTTATGAGACTACTGATGAACGATGGGAATATGCAATTGCGTTAGCACCAAACCATGAATTCACTCAAGTATCGTTTGTAAATGGTATCTGCACATTTAAGGGCGGAAAACACGTCGATTATATTATGGGTCAAATTACCCGAAAACTGTGTGATTATATTGAAAAACGCAAAAAAATCAAGGTCTCTCCTACTGCGATTAAAGAGCAGATTATGCTATTCTTGCGTTGTGATGTAGTAAACCCATCCTTTGATAGTCAGACCAAAGATTATATGAACACACCCATTGCTAAATTTGGTTCGTCTTGTATTGTTTCAGATGGCTTTATTGATAGGGTTGCTAAAATGGGGGTTATGGATGTCGCGTGTTCCTTGACCGAGGCCAAGGAGAATAAAATGGCGAAGAAAAGTGACGGTTCGAAAACGCGCAATGTGCGTGGTATTGCGAACTTTATTGATGCGAATAATAGTGGAACTGTGAAATCATCTGAATGCACTCTTATTTTGTGTGAGGGACTTTCAGCATTGTCTGGTATTGTTTCTGGATTGTCGAGTGATGACCGAAATACAATTGGTATTTATCCTCTAAAGGGTAAGTTGCTTAATGTGCGTGGTGAACAAATCAAGAAAATCGCCGACAATAAAGAGATTACTGATATGAAGAAAATCCTAGGTCTAGAAACGGGGTGCGAATATCAGACAATCGAAGATGTCCATAAACAATTACGATATGGTAAGATTATGATTATGACGGATCAGGATTTGGACGGTTCTCATATCAAGGGTCTATGTATCAATCTCTTCCATAGTGAATGGGCATCTCTTGTTCATATTCCCGGTTTCATTTCCTTTATGAATACACCTATTTTGAGAGCAAAGAAGGGAGCAACTGTTAAACTATTCTACAATGAAGGTGAATACAGTGCGTGGAAAGAGAGTCTAGGTGAAGGTGGAGCACACGGATGGACCATTAAATATTTTAAGGGTCTCGGCACATCTACTTCAAGTGAATTCAAGGAATATTTCGCCAATCGGAAAATTGTAGATTTCGTTCACACAGGTGCTTTGAGCGACGATACAATAGATAAGGTATTTAATAAAAAGCGTCCAGATGACCGAAAGACATGGTTGGAGAATTATGATAAAGACGCACATCTTGATACAACAAGTAGTAAGGTGAATTACGAACAGTTTATCGACCGAGAGATGATTCATTTCTCCACATATGATTGTGCACGTTCTATTCCGAATATGGTAGATGGTCTCAAAATTTCATTGCGTAAAATTCTCTTTTCGAGTTTTAAACGTAAGTTGACCTCGGAAATTAAGGTCGCCCAATTTTCAGGGTATGTATCTGAACACTCTGCTTATCATCACGGTGAAGCATCACTTAACGGTGCGATTGTGAATATGGCTCAAAACTATGTAGGGTCAAATAACATCAATCTACTCTCACCCAATGGACAATTTGGAACACGTCTTCACGGAGGCGATGATAGTGCATCAGAGAGATATATCTTCACTCAACTAAATCCCATTACGCGTTCTATCTTTCCGGAAGCAGATGACCATGTTCTCACCTATCTAGATGATGATGGAACACCTGTTGAACCCGAATTTTATGCTCCTATTATTCCATTCGCATTGGTCAATGGAATTTCGGGTATTGGAACTGGGTTCTCTTGTAACGTTCCATCCTTCTCGCCAGTTCAGTTAATCGATTATCTCAAACTAAAAATGAATAAAAAAGACCCCAAGGCAGTGGGAGAATTCACACCTTATTACGAGGGGTTTAAAGGAACAGTCACGAAAACAGATACCAATAAATATTTGAGCAAAGGTGTGTATGAGAAAATCGACACTGATAAAATCCGAATTACCGAACTACCCATTGGTTCATGGACAATGCCCTATGTTAGTTTTCTAGAAGGTCTCGCGGACGGGACAACTGATAAGTCGGGTAAGAAAGTTCCTCCTTCAATTCGCGACTTCACATCTCTCTCTACAGAAGTAATTATAGACATCACAATTGTGTTTCCTCGAGGTAAACTCGCAGACATCGAATCGAAGGTAGACGCAGTAACCGGTATTAATGGTGTTGAGAAAATGTTGAAACTTACATCGAGCATCTCAAGCACAAACATGCATATGTTTGATAAAGACTGTAAGTTGCGAAAGTATAAAAGTGTAGAGGATATTATCGAAGACTTTTATGAAGTCCGACTACAAATGTATAGCAAGCGTAAGAATCATCTTATCAAAGACCTGAATAACCGACTTGTGAAATTGTCGAACCGTGCGATATATATTCAGAAGAATTTGGATGGTTCTGTCGACCTTCGACGCAAAAAGTCGGACGAGGTAAACGCTCTCTTAACGGGAATGGATTTCGCAAAGATAGATGGCGATTTCAAATATTTGATTAAGATGCCTATGGATTCAGTGACCCAAGAAAACGTCGACAAGATTATGAAAGATAAGAGTGACGCCGAAACCGAACTCGATATTCTTCAAAAGACTTCACTTGAGAAGATGTGGTTGTCTGAACTCGACGTCCTTAAAAAGGAGTATCTAAAGTATAAAACTCTACGTGAAACTATCCAAAAAGGTGGGACAAAATCTACTGTAAAGAATGTTAAACAATGCGTTATAAAAAAGAAATAAAATCCTATAAAATTGAATGTTGATTTATCTTATATTTTTAATGATAAGATAAATAATCAAAGAATGAACCATTGTATTAAGTGTGCATATCCAATTTCCCCTGGTGGATATGGTTATATATTAAAAAATAAATGTCTCGTGAAGATTTGCACGTTTTGTGAAAGTGTTGAAAATAATAACTGTCGTGTGTTTAAAGAGGAAGATGTTCTCTTCTTGACTGGTAAGTGTAGTGAATGTCTCCATTATATATCATCCGAGAATGAACCTAATTTGAACGTATCCATATTAAATAAACATAATGTTATATGTGATAGAGAATTTTGTCGTGACTGTTTTATTACGAGTAACTATAAACAAATTAACAATTTTAATTATCGTGTGGTTGTTTGGTATGAAAACGCATATGAATTAACCGTGAAATATAAAAATATCAAACCTGTTACCAGGATACTTGCTCGCCGTAAACGTGAAAGACGAAAAACAATTGACCCGGAAAGTATGTGTAATTAACAAATAACTAATCGCATATTTTATATCTGTATTAATGTTGCGTTTTTTTGATTGGCGAATATTTCCACCAATTCGTCTTTTTTATACTCATGAATATAATAAATTTTCGATATACCAGACGCAAATAATAGTCGAGAACATATTAAACAAGGGTAATGTGTGATATATGCTGTCGCATCATCGCAAGAAACACCGCGTTTCGCACAATCACAAATCGCATTTTGTTCCGCATGAACAGTTGCTTGTTCATGATTATCACGAACAATACTATCATGTGGACAACCTGGTAAAAATCCATTGTATCCTTGAGAAATAATTCGATTATCTCTCACAATAAGACATCCTACTTTTAATCGTTCACAAGGAGAGCGTTTCGCGGTCGCTAAAACAATTTCTTTAAAATATTCATTCCATGAAGGTCTATTCATATTATATTTTAATTGTCTATTATTATTATTATATTGTTTATTTGTGTAAAATTGATTTATATAAGTTTTGAATAAAACAATGTATATTATAAACATTTATTATGTCTACTCCCACCTCTTTCGATGAACAGTATGAACTGTCTAAAAAATCTCTACTAAACGCCATTCAAAAAGGGCATAGTATTATTCTCTATGGAGAAGGTCCTACTGGGAAAAGTCATCTTATTAAAGAATTTTCAAAAGAATTAAAAGATAATGGTTATTCTATGGGGGTATTGCCCGATTGGCCGAAACACGAATTTCATATTCTAGACCACAATAAGGGTGCTTTAGTTAAATGGAATTATTCGGATAAAATAATTGCGGTTGTTGCCGATTTTGATTGTTTTAAGCATTGGAATTCATCCGAAAACCATACAGGTATTACGATAATTAATATGGGTCGATACACACATCCGACCTATAGTCGTTCGCGTTCTGGATGTAAGGTGGACCATCCAGATGAAATCAACTATGGTGATAGACATTGGACGTGTAAATAATTTATTGTTAATTTGTACATAATTGTATATTTTGTATTTTTTTTTATATCCACAACACAATATAAGAGAAATGTATTTGGGATTAATATTATTTTTGAGAAATAGACATTACCGAAAAAAGGTGAAAAAAATATCCCCTGTTTTTTACAAATAAATATTCAACCTAAATCATCTATTTTTTTATATATGATTTGGACACTTTACTCGATGTTTCCCGTCCTAGTACTTCGTCAATATATTTGGACGCCTCTAGTATTTTGTTGATATTCACTCCTGTCTCAATTCCCGAACCATTAAGCATATACAAAACGTCTTCCGTTGCTACATTACCACTCGCCGAAGAACCCGCATAGGGACATCCTCCCAGTCCAGAGACAGATGAATCGATAACACGAATTCCATATTGTAGAGCGATGCTAATATTCGCTAGCGCTTGCCCGTGTGTATCATGGAAATGAACGGCCAATACACTGGGTGGAATCAACTCATTCTTGGTCAAATGTTCGAGTAACATACTTGTCGAACCAATTGTTCCTACGCCAATTGTATCACCCAAACTCACTTCATAACATCCCATATTCAGCATCTCTCTTGTTACATATGCTACCTTCTCTGGATCAACTTCTCCTGAATAAGGGCAACCCAAAACACAACTTACATATCCTCGGACACGCATTCCCCGATGTCGTGCATATTTAACAACTGGGTCAAATCGTTTAAGTGACTCTTCAATATTACAATTAATATTCTTTTTCGAAAATTCCTCTGAAGCAGCACCAAATATAGCCACTTCATTTACACCGCCATATATTACCGCATTATGAACCCCTTTCAAATTCGGTGTCAGCACTGAATAATTAATACCATCTGTATTTAATCGTTTTTTATCGCTTTTCTCATTTTTCTCCTTATGATGTTTAATATAGCTACACAACTTATCTGTATCCTCCATTTGTGGAACCCATTTAGGAGAAACAAACGAACCTACCTCAATCGATTTCAATCCAGAATTACTCAAGCGTTTCAACAATTCGATTTTAACATTCAAAGGGACAATATGGGTTTCGTTTTGTAGCCCATCGCGTAGTCCAACTTCCACGATGCGCACATTCCCAATGGTATGTTTAAAGAACTTTTTCATATTTAATGTTTGTTGTTATTTAATTACATATGAAAAACGGATTCAATTTTATTATTCTTCGATGAATGTTCCATTATATTGCTTGGTTTTTTGTGTTAAAAATAGGCGGCCTTCGTGAAATAAAGTTAAAGAAATAATAGCCTTTGCTAAACCCAATCCCTGTCCTCTAAATACACCCTTCATTCCATTCTGCGCCATATCTTTTGCTAATTCCTTACACGCATCCATAGTTCCTATCGATTTTCCACTCATAGAAGATGTCTGCATAATCACCTCGAGCCTAGAAAGAGGGTTGGTTGCTAAAACATAAATTGGACTCACTATGGAAGAAGAAATAAGATTACAAGCGGATTGTCCCAATGATGAATTCGCACCCAAATATCCTTGAATTTCCTTTTGAAGTCGGGGTTGTCCCACTAATCCCAAAACAGCACTTGCGAAAGAGTGTCCCATTAATGGTATGGTCCCTCTAAATAGAGGTCTGTAATTTTGTTGTTTTGCCTCTTTTAAAATATCCATTATAGGTCGGTCTTTTCCCGTTGTTTTCATATCAACACGTTGTTGTTTCTCAATCATACGGACTGGATTAATAAAGGGTGCGGATAAGATAGAAGCGGTAGTCGCAGCCGCTAATCCAGGTTCACCCGTTTTCCCGGTAATTGTAGTATATCCCAATAGAATGCCGAATTTAGGAATACGTTTAAACAAAACGCCGATTAATCTAGGGGTTAGTCCAGAAAGAGATGCTCCCATAGGGGATTGTTTAAATACCTGACGTGCTTCTTTTACAGCTACTTCAGGTTTCACCAATTCACCTTTCGCATTTTTAGCATATTGTTGGACCAATTGTCTATAGGCAGTGACTGGATTATCACCTACTGTTTGAATAGCAGAACCGCCCAAATAACACATAAAATTTTGAAAAGGTGAGACACCATTCTTTTGGACGTCAAAATATGAGGTCATGCTGTCTATATATATAACTTTTGTATTTTTATCATCACAAAAAATAACAATGACCAAATAACGAAATTTAAATCCCAGAATTCGATATTCCACATATATCTTTCTTGAAATGGTGATATAAGCATTCGGACAGCACCCATCGGCGAAAAATATTCCCCGTTTCTATACCAAATGTTCCCCATTCCTGGGCTAAACTGGATATAAAGTAAGTATCCTGTTAATAAAAGAAAATATCCTAGATAAATTATCATATACGTTTAGTTATTATTATATGATTATATTATTATATTAATAGAATGACTCGAAATGAGAATTATTTTTCTGTTATTGGTATCGAATATGGTGGGGCGACAAAAATTTCAACGATTTGTCTTTTAGGAACTTTTTCTACAATATACAATGCCCAAAATTTTATTAAAAACAAGTCTTATCCAGCTATCTATACTCTAGTGGATATCGTCGAGACAAAAATAGACGCTAAATACGATCCAACTATTGATAATATTATACATATATAAAGAAAACTGATTTTGTTGTGTATACAAATGTGGAATAGAGATCCAGATACAGACTATAGCATATATTATGGTAGAAATACCAACGTGTTTTATCATACAAACGAAAAAACATCCGGTATATTAACCGGTATTTCTACACATAATGGAAATACATCTGTCTTACTAAATAGACATGACTGTAAATATACAATCACATCAAATTTAATTGATAAAATAGAGGTGGATATATCAAATGAATTAATACCAATTATTACAGACTTATGTGACCGTCGGATTGTATTAGACATATCAAATAGAATATTGTCTTTTATGAATCCGTTTATAGAAATTTAATATTCGCAAATAACATTACAATAGTCGGTTGTTCGTAAGCAATATTCAATTTGATATCCTAATGTATATCGGGCAACTAATATAGCAAATCCTTTTTTGATTGATTCTGAATATACAAAATCATCGTTTATTTTGTTAATAATTGGATGTGTTTGTTCAAACACACCGGTAAACGCATCTAATATTTTATCATTTTGTTCAATCTTTTCAAATTCTTTAATAATTTCTTCGGGTATTTCTTTTTTCAAGTTTTCCATATTCGTTATTAATTCTTCATAATGTGTTATTTTATCTAGACAATAACCTTGAGAATTTTCTTCATAACGCAAACATTCATCGTCATATTCTTCCGCTTCTACAGCAGCCTCTATATGCTCTTCTTTGGTTTCATAGCATTGTCTACAATAATCTTCATCGACTTCTGCACAACAATTACAAGCTTTCCAAGCATATTCTATATTTGGTGTAATATTTACTAAATTCTCAATATCATCACTGTCTTGAATACCAAACCAAAATTTTCCTTTAATATCGCCGTCATAATAACGACCCATTTTATATAATATATTTCGTATGTTATGTGTAATTATATTATTCATAAATTCAATTTTACACCTCAAATATAATACGACACCCAATGAAGTATTATTAATGAACCTACAAAAACGATTAACCAAATAATAATAGCATTTATCATTTTATGATAAAATATAAGAACAAATGTTTTTATATTTTATTTAAGATTCAATATTTACATGTAAATTCTCAATATTAAACTGATGCGAATTATGTATAGTATTAAATGCCTTTTTTTTTATTAACATATCTAATATTCGTTCCTCTATCGATAGACATATTCGTATTGAGTTTTTGGAATAATATTTATAGTCGGGACTAATCATGCGTTTGTACCATATAGTGGGTAGATTTTTTAGATGTGTTTTATCATCAATAAAAGAGTATATTATATTTATTAATTCTACGGGTAATAATAGATCACGTAATATATATCGTATCATTGTATATATATTTTAATAGACATAATCTTGCACATGCAATGATTTATCGTCAAATAGCTCATTTTTATATTTCCCCATCGAGGCATCGCCGTTCGCACGAGCACGTTTCAATAACATTTGTTGGGCGTTCTTTGTATTTTCCGATTTGCCTTTTATGTTTTTTACCAATTTTTTCAAATAAAACCTCTAAATAGTATAACTAACATATCAAAACAATGTCTATCTTGAATAAAACGCATACAGAAATCGATAAACATATCCAAGATAATTTAACAATACGCGATAAAGAAAAAGACAAATTTGGCGAGGTATTTACATCACCAGAACTCATTGACGAAATCTTGGACAATATTCCACCCCATGTATGGAAAAATCCGGATAACAAATGGTTGGACCCTGCGGCAGGGAATGGGAACTTTATGTCCAAGGTATATTCAAAATTGTTAACTACATTATCCTCAAAAATCCCCGATTTAGGGAAACGAAAGAAGCATATCTTGGACAATATGTTATTCATGATTGAATTAAACAGAAATAATACAGAGAAGCTCATTATTCTCTTTGGTACGAAAGCAAATATATCCAATACCGATTTTTTAAATCAACAAGACAAATGGAAACACGATTTAAAAACAGAAGTGTTCGACGTGATTGTAGGAAATCCTCCTTTTCAAACTCCGAAATCCGATAAATACAGTGGAAGTGTGGGAAATAGAACACTTTGGGATAAATTCTTGGACACTATCTTTCACAAAAGAGTAATTAAGGAATCAGGATACATGGGTATCATTACTCCTTCTAATTGGCGTAGACCTCTTCACCCTTTATATAAAACACTTACTGTGGACAATCAATTAATATACCTTCATGTCTTTAATAAAAAGATGGGACTAGAGAAATTAGGAGCACAAACACGTTTTGATTTATATATTGTCCAAGAAGGTACGACAAAAAAGTCGGTAAAAACGGAAATTATAGATGAAACCAATAAAAGCCATAAAATAGATGTTCATAAATGGCCATTTTTACCGAATTATAACTTTGATAAAATAAAGAAGATAATGGTCCCAAAGAAGAAGGGAATAAAAGTCATTTTCGACGCCGGTAAATACGACGCAAGACATTTATCCAAGACAAAGACAAAGAAAAATCGCCATCCAATCGTGCACAATATCACGATGCGTGGTCTTGGACTTCGGTATGCGAAAAAAAAAGATAAGAAACATTTCAATGTCCCCAAAGTATTGTTGAATTTCAATGAACGCCAATATCCATATAATGATTTCGAAGGAAAATACGGAATGACCCAATTAACATTTGGAATACCCATAAAGTCCAAGACACATGGAGAAAAAGTAATAAAAGCGGTAAATAGTGATGCTTTTAAGGAAATATTAGAAGCAACGAAATGGAGTTCATTCCAAACAGATTACAGAATGTTCGCATATTTTGATCCTGATTTTTATAAAACGATATACTAATTTGTATATTTTTACTTCCAATAATAAAAAACATGTTCATTTCTTATTATTATTATTATTATTATTATTCATAAGCTTCCCCCTCCGCATTTCTCCTTGAATTAGGGCCATAATCAGGGTTCTTCGCATATTCATCCGCACCAAAAAGCAAAGCTGATGCTTTTCGCCTTCTCTCCATCGCCATCGCCCTTAACTCTTCTCCACTATATTGTGGCTTCAAATATCCCGAACACAACCTGACCTGCATTTCTAATCTATTAATTGCCGCAGGATTTTGGGATAAATTATACCAATATATTTTATCTGGGTTTTGTTCCAATAGACGGATTGCTGCTGTTGACTGATTTAATGATAAATTTGACCAATCTATTTTATCTTGGTTTTTTTCCAATAGTCTGAATGCTGCTTCTGATGGATTGCTGGATAAATTTGACCAATGTATTTTATCCGGATATGCTTCCAATAGAGGAATCGCCCCGGGATTGAGGGAGAACACATCCCAATATATTTTATCTTGGTTTTGTACCAGTAGACGGATTGCTGCTGGTGACGGATTTGTGCATAACATTTTCCAGCATATCCTATCTGGGTATTGTTCTAATAGATGGATTGCTTCCGGATTTCGGGATAACATACTCCAGTTGATCTTGATTATCGACTCATTTTTATAATTTTCATAATTTTCACAATTTTCACCATTTGTTTCAGTACTCATGATTTATAATATATAGGATTGATTTATCTTTATGTTAATTCAATTTATTATTAATTCATCAATCTGTGTTATATATCGGTTTACGTTCGAATAAAAACGATATAAAGAGATTTAATAATATTTATTATAATGGAAATTACAAATAGTAATTTGGTAGATGGAAAAGGACTTATCTTAAGAAAAAGTGTTAAAAAGGGAGAAATTGTTTTTACTTTATCCGGAAAAATGCTTGATCATCCTACACGTGAATCAATTCATGTAGGAGATAACAAACATATCTATGATGAAAATGGTATATTTATTAACCATTCATTTGAACCAACTGTTCGTATAGATGGGTATAACGTAGTAGCATTAATGGATTTAAACGATGGAGATGAAATATCATTTAATTACAACGACAGCGAAATCAACATGGCAAATACATTTCAGGCAGGCGATGTTTTAGTTTGTGGTAAGCAACAATAAACCCGTGGTAAGAAAATCGGTATAAACATATTTAATTTAATATAATGTTAAATATGTTACATAAATGGTTTGAGTTCGAGTTGTTTATAAACACGATCAGTTTGTTGTGGTAATGATAAAGGAACGACGAGGCGGCTTTGATCTTCTAAATATTTTAGATATCCAATTGCTTCGGAATGGATTTTAGGAACTGTATAGTCGATCACAATTTGGTTGATTTCTTCGATTTGTTGAGGAACATTTGCGGGTGTAAAATCACCGTGCTCAATAAAAAAATGACGCATAATCGCCTTTAGCACATCAATATTTTGATTAGGGATTACGAGTTTCTTGTCTTGAGAACGTCTATAAACACCTGCTTTTAATGCGTTTTGAACAATTTGGATATTCGCGGCAGAAAAGAAGGCTTTAGATAGAATAGTGTCTTCATAATCTCCTTTAAGGGGGTCACGGTATTCGGTTGCTTTATTATCAATTTGAACACGTTCAAACATCTGGAAACGGGCATCCGGATTTTCGGGTTCTTCTAAATTCACGCGTCCATTATAAGGTGTAGAATTTGTTATAATTTGATTTTGACGGTGACTATAAGGGTCGGGTGTATATTTCATTTGCGAAGACATATTTGTATATGATACTTTTAGAGATTAAAGTTGATGAAATACGATAAAATTACTTTGTCTTAATAATCTATAATGGAAACTTTTCACATCATTGTTTTAGCGGTTGCTACAATCGCATTGGTTTTAATATTAATTTTCGTAGGCATTCTATTAAGCAAAGGGAATACCAATCTAGCATATCCTCCTAATTATGGCGTATGTCCCGATTATTGGGAGATAGGTAAAAATACCAACCGTTGTATTATACCTAAATACAGTGATGATGCCGTAAATTTTGGTAATATCTATGGTTCTGATCCGGTTCCTCCTGAACCGCAACTTCAAGATGCTGTTATACAAACACCTGGATATGGGTATGATATATCAGACAATATAATTACACATTACATCGACTTTAGTAATAATAGTTGGACAAGTGTGTGTGATAAGAAAAAATGGGCGAATGAGAATGGTATTGTATGGGACGGTGTCTCAAACTATAATAACTGTTAATATAGTAATGTTTATTGTTCATTTTAGGTATAATTCGATTGTGATTTTATTTAACCCATTTAACTAAATAATATTTGATAAACAATATAAGAAGGAGTTGCTATAATATATCGTGAAGGTGAAAGGGTGACCGAAAACGATCCATAATTAGACCCCAATAAGTCATTAAACTATTGTATCGGGATGGCGCAGAGGAAGCGTGTTGGGCCCATAACCCAAAGGTCGCAGGATCAAAACCTGCTCCCGATAAATGACCGGAATGTCTTTAAAAACTATCCTGCACGAATGGCCGAGTGGTCTAAGGCGGCAGACTTAAGATCTGCTATCTTCGGATGCGTGGGTTCGAACCCCACTTCGTGCACCAGGTATCTATAGCTCAGTTGGTTAGAGCGTCGGTCTTATGCATCTTTATTTGGATAATAGAAAGCCGAAGGTCGAGGGTTCAAGTCCCTCTAGGTACACTTATGGGACATAATAAGAGCGCCTCCTCGCGGTGTGTCCTGGATTAAAACCGAATGCTCTTTGGCCTGGTAAGTCATTAAACCATACCTTAATGTGCGACCGCCGTTTATGTGGGTCTCCAGCGCCGAATGAATGGTGTGCTAAAGTGGAGCATTAAAATAACCTATGAATATGTGGGTTATATTTATTACATGGGGAATGGATAGTCGCCCCCGAAAAGACCTCCTCAAGGGTGTTGCTAATGAACTAAAAATTCACAAAGATGTGAATAGGGTATAGGGTATAGAAAAAAGATGGTTCATCTCATCTCTCATAGCTCAGTTGGTTAGAGCGTGCGACTGTTAATCGCAAGGTCATAGGTTCGACCCCTATTGAGAGAGTTTTTACCCGGTTAGCTCAGTTGGTAGAGCGCACGACTTTTAATCGTGTGGTCGAGGGTTCAAGTCCCTCATCGGGTGTTTTTTCATTAATCAAATGGATTAATGAAAAAGTATCGAGCTAACATCATGATGGCTTATTTGGATGAATTCGAAAAAAATACTTGTAAAATTGAAAGGCCTTTTCAATAACAAATTAGTATCGAGCTAACAGCCGGTGGCTTATTTGGATGAATTCGAAAAAAATACTTGTAAAATTGAAAGGCCTTTTCAATAACAAATTAGTATCGAGCTAACAGCCTGGTTCATACGACGATAATCAGAGTGGCGCAGTGGTAGCGTGTTGGGCCCATAACCCAAAGGTCGAAGGTTCGATTCCTTCCTCTGATATATGACCATGGATTAATATGTCGTTAAACTGTATCCCCCTGACCATTACAGGATGAGAGAAATGGGTGATTTGGTGGGCGGAATGACTTGGCTCAACCAATAATCACAAAAATCGTAAAGTTAGACGTAGAAATCGTAGAAAGAGAAGAAATTCTTGGATTAAAGCAAATCCCGTTCCCTCTATATGTAATGAAATCAATTATTAGTCTGGTTTGGAAAGGAGTTAAACACTATTCATATTCGTTTATGTAGTGTCCCGACTTCATTTCAGATTGAATAGCGCGTAGCAAAGACGAAGTGATTGTTTCATAAAGCGAGAACAATAGAATTGCACTATTGTATTAAGAGTGGTTAATTGGAATTATTTAAAAATACAAAATATTGGGGGGTTAGTTGTATAACAACCTCCTATAAAACAGGATAAGGATACACCGCCATTCATTTGGTAAAAATAGTAGCCCAAAGAGTTTAAATGTATAAAATAACCAATGAATCATTAGCATTCAGGCGTATATTATATAAGAGTCCAAAAGAGATCCTCCTTATTTAGTATTATCGTATGTGTGCGAAAACCCCTTACTGGAACGTGAGGGAGAGCAATCCCAAGGGAAAATCCCCTTGTTAATCAGGGTGGCGCAGTGGTAGCGTGTTGGGCCCATAACCCAAAGGTCGAAGGTTCGATTCCTTCCTCTGATATATGACCATGGATTAATATGTCGTTAAACTGTATCTCCCTGACCATTACAGGGTGAGAGAAATGGGTGATTTGGTGGGCGGAATGACTTGGCTGAACCAAAAATCACAAAAAATCGTAAAGTTAGACGTAGAAATCGTAGAAAGAGAAGAA
>Ga0257121_1001655_pt1 | contig 16560 bp, 15 predicted proteins | sample SI106_100metaG_FD_190180 | JGI IMG/M metagenome (GOLD analysis project Ga0257121, IMG submission 190180) | Marine microbial communities from Saanich Inlet, British Columbia, Canada - SI106_100 | ecosystem: Environmental > Aquatic > Marine > Inlet | place: Canada: British Columbia | collected... | reverse complement strand
AAAAAAACCATTCGATAATGGTCTATGCAAGCTCCGCTGCGACCTATGGAAGCCTGCCTTCTCCACAAACTGTAGGCATAGAATCGCCTGAAAATCCCTATGGATATAGTAAGTATGCTATGGATCAAATTACGTGTCGTTTTATCAAACATAACCCTGAAATTAGTATTGTGGGTCTAAGATACTTCAATGTTTATGGGTCAAAAGAGTATTTTAAGGCTAATACTGCATCTATGGTAATTCAACTTGGACATCAAATTCTAGATGGAAAAGCTCCAAGATTGTTTAAAGGCTCTCATAAAATACTTCGTGATTTTATTAACATTGAAGATGTAATTCAGGCCAACCTCAAGGCGTGTAAGCCTAAAAAAAATGGTATTTATAACGTTGGCACAGGAAAACCAAGAAGTTTTCAAGATATCGCAGACCTTTTGCAAAAAGAACTCAAAGTTGAACTTGGAACTGAATACTTTACCAATCCATATGTGGGCTATCAAACCCATACACAGGCAGATATAACTTCTACACAAGATAGTCTTGGATTTAAACCAAATGTGTCATTAGAACAAGGAATTAAATCCTACATAGCTGAAATTAAATCTCTACATGGGACAGAGATTACATGATTAATTTATTAAATAAATCACCAAAATTACTTGTTGTTGGTGATCTAATGGTTGATCAATACTTCTGGGGATCATGTGATAGAATTTCACCAGAAGCCCCTGTTCCAGTTATCAATATAGATAGTGAAACATCAGTTTTAGGAGGAGCAGGAAATGTGGTCAATAATCTCATAGGACTTGGGGCAAAGGTTGATGTTATCAGTGTCATAGGTGACTGCAAAATATCTAATGAATTAACTAATTTACTATCTGATATTGGCGTTCGGACAGAATTTTTAATTGTTCAAAAAAATCGTATAAGTTCAAAAAAATCACGAATTGTTGCATCTCAGCAACAAGTAATTCGTTATGATCGTGAAAATACAAATGAAATAAGTTTAAAAGCCCAAGAGAAAGTTATTAAGTCCTTTAAAAAAATAGTCAATGACTATGAAGTTATTTTATTTTCGGACTATGGAAAGGGCTTATTTACAAACTATTTAACTCAAAGTCTAATTTCAATTGCAAAAGAATTTAATAAAAAAGTGTTAATTGACCCTAAGGGTAGTGATTATTTAAAATACAAAGGCGCATATCTACTAACCCCTAACAAAAAAGAAGCTAGTGAGGCTACAAAAATTAATATTTCAACCAATGATAGCTTAAGAGAAGCAATCATTAAATTGAAATCCTTATGTGATTTAGATATATCTTTAATTACTCTTAGTGAAAATGGCGTAGCAGTATATGATGATCAACTTCGAACTCATCCAACAACTGCAAAAGAAGTATTTGATGTTACTGGAGCTGGTGATACAATTCTTGCATCTTTAGGCTTTGCAGTTGCTTGTGGATATGAGATTGATCAAGCCGTTGAATTCTCTAACCTAGCAGCAGGAGTTATAGTTGGGAAAATCGGTAGTGCTGCTACCTCAATCAATGAAATTATTGAGTATCAGTCTAGTCTTAATAAGTCCTCCAGTGATAAACATATTAAAACTTGGGATGAAATTTCAGCCATAGTTAGTGAATTAAGAAATAAAGATAAAAAAATTATATTTACTAATGGATGTTTTGATATTTTGCATATTGGTCATGTTAAATATCTTGAAAAATCCAAAGGTTTTGGTGATATTTTAATTTTAGGTCTTAATTCAGATAAGTCAGTTAGAGAAATTAAAGGGGATACGCGCCCGATTAATTCACAAGATGATCGAGCATATATATTAGCATCTCTCGAAGTTGTTGATTATTTGGTTATATTTGAACAAAATACTCCTTTAGAATTGATTAAAATGATTAAACCAGATGTTCTTGTAAAAGGATGTGATTACGAAGGAAAAAAAGTTGTAGGTGAAAATATTGCTAAAGAATTAAAATTAGTTGAATATATACCTGGCAAAAGCACCACTATTACTATAGATAAAATTATAAATAAATGAAATTTGATATAAAAAGAGAATTTGACGCTCACTTAGAAACGGCAAATTCAATTTATGGCTTAATAGATGAACTTGCTATTACGGCCCAACATTGCATTGATTCTTTAAAAAATGGAGGCAAAATTTTATTGTTTGGGAATGGTGGAAGTGCAGCAGATGCTCAACATATTGCTGCGGAATTAGTTGGAAGATATAAATTAAAACGTAAAGGTTTAGCTGCTATTGCTCTTACTGCTGATACCTCATCAATAACGTCAATCAGTAATGATTTTGGATATAACCTCGTTTTCAAGCGTCAGATTGAGGCTTTAGCTAATAAAGGTGATGTTTTAATTGGAATTAGCACCAGTGGTAAAAGTAAAAATGTTCTGAAAGGACTCAAAATAGCAGCGCAGTTAAACTGTATTTCTATTGGACTTAGTGGTCAAAGTGGCGGGGAAATGAATACAATTTGCGACGTTAACTTAGTTATTCCTTCTGAAGATACGCCCCGAATTCAAGAAATGCATATCTTGCTTGGCCATACACTTTGCAATTTAATTGATGAAGCGTTTACTATTTAATAAATTTCATTCACGGCTTTCAATACATCTTCAGCATTAATATCTTTCATACATTTGTGGTGCTTTAATGGGCATGTTCTTTTCATGCATGGCTGACATTCGAGATTAGTTTTTACTATCTTACTTTTTTCATTCATCCACTGAGAGGTTTCAGTGTCCTTAGTTGGACCAAAAATTGCTACTGTGGGAACGTTTAAGGCAGCCGCTAGATGCATTGGGCCACTATCGCCTGTAACAAGTAAATCTAAGTTATCGATTTCATTAATAAGTTGATTAATCGAAGTCTTTGCAGCTAAATTAAAAAAATTACTAACTCCTTTTTTAACTAAATATTTCTCAATGTCTCTTGCTATCTGCTTTTCTTTTGATCCTCCAAAAATAATAATATCAAACTCAGAAGATAAGGCAATCGCCACCTCAGCAAATTTATTTGGATACCATTGCTTAGAACTCCCATAAGAGGCTCCAGGGTTAATTCCTAATAGCTTATTTTTTTTATCCTTAGCCAGTGTTTGATTATGCAATGTCAATTTACCTGGAGATAAATTAATTTTTAAACTATCATTTATAAAATTATTATATTTTTTTACTTGATGACACTTAATATGTTTATTTTTGTCAAATTGAAACTTAATATTAGCTTTAATGCAAAATTTGGTTAATGTTGCCCTAATTGAAGCTCTAAAAGAAAAAAACATATCAAATTGTTTTAAGCTTTTAAGAGTTTTATATAAGTTAAAAAGGCTTTTGTCCAAAACAAAAATTTTAATTACTTTTGGATGATTTTTAAAAACGTCAATTGAGGCTTGTGAGCCAAGCAATGTTATTTCAACATTGCCTAAATGATCTAAAAGATTTTCAATTGCTGGAGAGCTCATTACCGCATCACCAAGCCATGTTGGAAGCTCAATAAGAATACTATTCATATTAATTTGTAGTGTTTTTTACTTAAATCTAATCTAAAAAACTTTTCAAGCTTTATCATTATGCGATGTTTTAATTGTTTTCGAGATATTTTATATCCTGCTGCAGTTTTAAATAATTCATTATCATTTGGAAGCCAGTCTTTTATAATTCTTGGATGTGATCCCTCAAATTTTTTAATAATTCTCTGATCCATTTGGGTGTAATCAACTTTAACATGCTCTTTTCCCCAATATTTCTGAACCTTACTACTTTTTAGATTCATTTGATCTTCACTTCTTACCCAGCCATAATGATAGCAAGATACACCAGTGTGCTTAGCTTGTGGATATCTACCTAATTTGTTTGAATCTAGAACAAGCCAAAAAAGCCCATCTGGTGCATAAGATCTAATTGAATTTTTTATAATTCTTGCCTCTGAACGATACCACCCAGGTGAGTCAAGCACACTATTTCCATTTCCATAAAAATGATAAAAGTCAAAAACCAATGCTTCAACACTAGAGTCATTAAAGTGAGTCTCCATAGAACTCCTTATCTTCTCTATTTCATTCTCATGGTATACCTCATCACCCTCAATATAAAAAGCCCAATCTCCGGTACAGTTAAATTGAGCTATCATTTTTTGCTGCCCATATACATAGCCTCTATCATGCAACAATTCATTCCAGTTTGACTCAATAATTCGAATTTTAGAACTTTGAATTGATTTAATTATTTCCAGTGTATTGTCTTCACTATGGCCAACATTCACAATGAATTCATCAACAATTGGAAGAATTGATTGAATTGATTGTACAAATGGATACCCAAGAATCTGGCCATTTTTTATAAATGTAAAGGCACTAACTTTCATATTAATATCATTTTAGGCTACTTAAGAGCTTTTATTTCTTTCCCAGTAAGTTTAGAAACAATTGCGGATTTACCAGCATGAAACATGAATAATCTATTACTTATTAGTTTCTTTACTCCCACGCAGAATTTCAAACTCTCAAGGTAATTTAATAACTCAAAATCTTTATTACCATGAAGCTCACCAGTTATCCAAGAGGCTCTTTCAAGAATACTTTTCTGAATACTTGATAAAATATCATACTCTGCTCCTTCAGTGTCAATCTTTATTATGTCTATAGATTCAATACTTAGTTTCTCTATTATGTCATTAATATTTTTTACTTCACAATTTAAATATGATTCATTATTATTATCTTCATCAGGAAAGAAAGAGGTACCTCCAAAGTTCTCATAGTCTGAGGACAAGTAAACCTTAAAGTTTCCATTTTGAGAACCGAGACCAAAATTAAAAGCCTCAATATTAGGATATTCTTCAATATTTTTTTGAAGAATTTTAAAATTTTCTTGAACTGGCTCAAATGTATAAATTAATGAATTAGGGAATTTTTTAGCAAGATATACTGAAGTTACCCCTATATTTCCACCAATATCAAATATAACTTTGGGTTTTAAAACCATTGGAAAAAAGTATTCTGACTTATATTTTGATTTTAATAAAATTTCATAAATCAAAGTCATGTCACTCGAACTAGTTCGATAATAAATTTTTTTACCATTCCAATATATATTACTAATCTTATGGCTTTTATCTTTTAGCTCCTTGACAAATCTATAAGATTTAGATCTTAAAAAATACTTTAATCTTCTACTACTCATAATTTCTTTTTTTTTAAATTAATTAGCTCAGAACAATAACCTATTAATTCATGCATAGGATAATTTTTTAAGCTATTCTTGGATTCTGAAAACACTGTTCGATTTAATTTACTTGTTGGAGCAAAAAAATGATAACTATCTTGATTATTTTCATGAATACTGACTATAGGTTTGTCGAATGCTGACGCAATATGAACGATTGATGTGTCAGGAGTAACAATCAAATCCAATTTCTCAATTAGAGCTGAAACATCTAAGATTGAGTCTGTTCTATAACTCATAATTACATAATCTAGCCCCATTTTAATTATTTTTTCATTGACACTTTTGAATTTATTTGGTGCTGTTAAAATAATAATTTTAATATCATTATGAAAACTAAATATGCTTTTACAAAAATTCTCTAAATCTTCATAATGAATTTTCTTACCTTCCACTGCGCCTTCTAAATTGATACCAATTAGAAACTTTTCAGGAAAATTCTTAATAAATTTTCTTGCTTCTTTTTTTTGAGCTTCGGTACAAAATAAATCATAACTATTGGACTGTGGCTCTAGACCAAATGGTGAAAGTGTTTCAAGCCAAATATCACGACAATGAGATTTTTTATTCTTTTTAGTAAAATAATCATACAAATTTAAGTCTTCTCCCTTTACACCATATCTACCCTCTTTAAAAACAGAAATTATAATTTTTGGCTTAATAATTAATAATCTTAAAATAGCATGGGGAATTACTGAATGATCAAATTCTACACATGCGTCAAATTTCTGTTTTCTTAGGTAAAGTAAAATTAGAAAATCTTTAAAAAGATTATTTTTATGATTGATGTAGATATCATCAATATAAGGGTTATTTAACAAAACAGTTTGATTAGTTTCGCTAGCTATTACTGAAATCTTCATTTCAGGAGAAAATAGTTTTAATTCTCTAAATACTGGGGTTGTGATAATCATATCACCAATTCGATCATATCGTAAAAATAGTACTTTTTTTACATCCTTAATATCAAATTTTTTTGATATTTTGTTAGTAAAAAATTTCAGAAAAGAAGCTTTTATGTAGTTTTTTAAAGACAATTATAAATACCTACTAATGCCAAAATCAGACCAGACTGACTTTGTTTTTATTGTATTTTCTAAAAAATCATTATTAGCAATTGCACTCTCTTGACTCTTAAAAACTCTTTCTTTATGAAATAAATGATATTGAACTGCAGAGAATTTTAAATACTGTTTAAAAATTCCGGCATTAAAAAGCCTCTGTACAAATTCGCTATCTTCCCTACCCCATGAAGTAATTTCTTCATTAAAACCATTCACTTTTATGATGTCTTGCTTGTACAAAGAAAAATTACAACCTCTAGTTCTATTAATATTATTACTTTTTATAAAACTCAACAACCAAGTAAAGAATGGAAAGTGAATTGTATTTAATTTATTTTTTACACTTTTAGAAAAAAAACTTGGTTTTCTGAATGAGTTTTTTTCAAATAAAGTATTAGTGAATTCTTCTTGAAGTAGAGCCCTACTTCCTTGAATATACTTACCTATTTTGGCGAAACTTATATGGTCTTCAATAAAGTTCTGATGGAGAACAGTATCACCATCAATCATAATTATATAATCATAGTTTGACTTTGCAATTGCTCGATTTCTAGAATGTGGAATTCTGCATCCTATATCTTTTTGCCATGAGTGGATAACAGGAATATCTATTGATTGAGCAAATAAATTAATGGCATTGGAAGTTGACTCATCACTACCATCGTCAGCTACAATTATCTCATCAGGAAATTTTGATTGCTTTCTTACACTTTCTAGAACCAAAGTAAGCGCTTGAGGCCAATTATATGTGCAAATTATTAAACTACATTTCATAATACAAAACGATCAGAGAGTCTAAATACAATTATACATGGTCAAATATTGCCAGGATTTCTTTAGTCTCAGCGATATTTAGTTTATAGTTGAAAAAATAATTCTGTAACATTCAAACCCATATATTTATTGAAATCTAATGTTTGGTTTTTATTTTCAATTTTTTTCTTTTAATTTTATTCTATGAGTGTATCCATCTATATTATTGCATTTAATGAGCAAGATAAAATTAGTGATTGCATTAAAAGCGCATTATGGGCAGATGAAATAATTGTAGTAGACTCTAACAGTACTGATAATACGGCTAAGATTGCCAAACAACTAGGGGCAAAAGTTATTAATATTCCCTTTAATGGTTTTGGAGATCTTAGAAACCAAGCTATCTCATATTGCAGTTGTGACTGGATATTTAGTCTTGATTCTGACGAAAGGTGTACAACTGAAGTCAAAGATGAAATTTTATCTATTTCAAATCACTCAATCCATGACATTTATAAGGTTCCAAGAAAGAATTATTTTATGGGTAGGAGAATAAAATATTCAGGCTGGTACCCTAACTATAGGCAGCCCCAATTATTTAAAAATGGAAAAATGAAGTATGATTTAGATCAAGTGCATGAAGGCTTTATCAACTTAAGTAATAAAAAAATTGGAATCATCAAAAATAGTATTTGGCAAATACCATTTGAAAATGTTGAAGAGTTAATATCAAAGACAAATAGGTATTCTAGTTTGGGTGTCGAGAAGCTTCTAAATAAAAATCAAAAGAGTAGTTTTTTTATTGCATTTATACATGGATTTTGGTCTTTTATAAAGCATTATGTTTTTAAACTTGGTTTTTTAGATGGTGGTCCAGGTTTTATAATAGCATTAGGTAATTTCGAAGGTACTTTTTATCGCTATATTAAACTTTTAGAAGTAAAAGAAAATTGGAAATCTTCAACTGATAAAGTCATAAGACCAAAAGAATGATTATTCCAGTAATTTTATCTGGTGGAAGTGGAACAAGGCTATGGCCTTTATCAAGAAGTGAATTTCCAAAACAATATATTAATCTTATTAATGATTCTACACTTTTTCAAGATACTATTAAACGCTTACCAGAGAAAATTGAAAATCCACTTATTATTTGCAATGAAAATCATCGATTTATTGTTGCCGAACAACTTAGACAGATAAATAAAAAAAATAATGGAATTATTCTTGAGCCGTTTGGAAAAAATACTGCTCCCGCTATTGCTCTTGCAGCAATCAATTTATTAAAAAGATTTGATGATCCTGTCCTACTTGTATTATCAGCTGATCATATAATTGGAAACAATAATGCTTTTCATGAGTCAATTAAAGCTTCAAAAAAACTTGTAGAAGATGGAAAACTAGTTACTTTTGGAATAACTCCAACTGAACCTGAAACAGGATATGGGTATATTGAAGCAAATATTAAGATTGACTCAAACCACTTTATTATTGAATCATTTAAAGAAAAACCAGAAAAGAATGTTGCTAAAAAATATATTGAGTCTGGAAATTTTTTCTGGAATAGCGGTATATTTATTTTTAAAGCCTCAACATACCTTGATGAGTTAATTAAATATGCTCCAGATATTTATAATGCATGTGAAAAATCTCTAAGCTCTAAAAATAAGGATATTGACTTTATTAGATTAATTGAGGATGAATTCACTAACTGCCCGTCTAACTCGATTGATTATGCTTTAATGGAGCATACAAAAAATGGGGTTGTTGCTCCATTAGATGCAGACTGGAGTGATATTGGTTCTTGGTCTGCACTTTATAAAATTAAAAAAAAGGACTCTAATGATAATATAGTAGAAGGTGATGTAATTCTTGATAATGTCATTAACTCTTATATATCTAGTAATAGTCGTTTAACTACTGTAATTGGTCTATCTAATATTATGCTCATTGATACTCAAGATGCACTTCTAGTTTTAAACAATAAGGATGATCAGAAAATTAAAAAAATTGTTAACAAGTTAAATGCTAAAAATAGAAGTGAGTCGCTTAACCATAGAAAGGTATTTAGGCCTTGGGGATTCTATCATTCAATTGACTCTAATGAAGAATTTCAAGTTAAAAGAATTTTAGTTAATCCTGAAGCAAAACTTTCTTTACAAAAACACCAGTTTCGAGCAGAACATTGGGTTATTATTTCAGGAAAAGCAATCATCACATGTGGAAAAAAAGTTTTTGAGTTAACTAAAAACCAATCCACATATATTCCTCAAGGTCAAGTTCATAGACTTGAAAATCCAAATAATTATCCTCTAGAAATTATTGAAATTCAAACAGGTAGTTATTTGGGCGAAGATGATATTATTAGGATAAAGGATGATTATGATCGTAAGTAATTGCTTCATTATATTTATGCATAATATCTTCCACAGATATATTATTTACATCATACAAGTCGTATAATGAAAATGCCTTAGATAAATTTGTAAGTCTCATCTCAGGCCGCACTCTTGCAAAAAGAACAATGATTTTTGTATTAAAAGCATTTGCTGCATGCATTAAACCCCCATCACAACAAAACAAAACGTTAGATTTACAAATTATTTCTGCAGTTTGATTATATGTTAATAGTGAAATAAAACTAAAAACATTATTGGTAGAAAATTTATCTAAAATTTCATTTTCAATTTGTTTGGCATTATCAGAACCAATTAGAATAATTTTCATATCATTATCTAGCTTAAGTAATTTCTCAATTACCAAGATCCATTGATTAAATTTTCTAAAGCTCCATTCTCCTCCAATTGCAATTGCAATAAAATTTTTTGGTAATTTTAATCTTTTAATAAATTCTTGATCATAATCTGATATGGTGATTGAAGGTTTAGCTAAAGATATTAAATCAACTCCTTCCTTTTTATATCCTGTCAATTTATTCATTTGATGATAACTAAAAAGTATTCTATTTACATCAGGTCCATTATAAAAACCAAACATTCCTACATAAGGAACTTTAGAAGCTAGCTGAACTTTGATTCGTATACTTCTAGTACTATACGAATCAATAATAACTAAATCATATTTTTTTTGAGACATATTTTTTAACTCAGTAAAAACTGAACTAAAGTAATTATCATAATTATAAATATCAGCATTTTTCTTATCAGTAAAAAGGTCAATCGTTCTATCATTTAGCATAACCCTGCTTGATAAATCCATGAGGCTATCGCCAATACTGGGAGCTGAAATATTGATCCATAAGATCTTGTTATGTTGAGGCAAAATATTCGGAACTTCTAATATTATTTGATGATTAAACTTTAAATATAAATAACGCTTGAGAAATTTTATTTTAGATCCGAGAAGGGATCTTTTTTTTAAGAATGATTCTGATGAGTTAGGTATATCAAATCTAAAAGGAAGACTATAAGTATTTTTATATTTCATTTTTTTTCAAACCATTCACTTACTTTGTTGAAGATGACTTTAGCATCTATATTGTTTAGACATTCACTTACACCTGTATTGTCACATCCAGCTTTACCGCAAGCAACACATTTCATATTTGCTTGAAAAATTGTAATATTTCCATAAGTTTGAATTGGAGTGTTACTTGTTGCAGACATCCTAAGTTTATTTGACCAAGGTGCCCACATTTTCAAATTTGTTGGGCCAAATATTGCAAAAATTGGTTTATCTTGGGATGCGGCAATATGCATATTTAGTGTATCCATCCCAATGTACCCTAGAGATAGCTGGCTTAATGCTATAAATTCTTCGATTGAAGTCTCCCCAATGAAATCAATCACATTTGTTAAAGGTGGAATTTGTTTCTTTATATTTAAATCAATAAAATTCTTACTACCAGTTATTAATATTGAGACTCCCAATCTGCTTAAGTGAGTTAAAAGAGCATCTCTTAGAGGCTGAGGATATATTTTATATTCATACTGTGCAGACGGATGAAATATAAGAAATTTACTAATTGTCTTAGCCCTTAGTTTTTCTTTGATGTTCAAAGTAACCTCTTGAGAAGGCTCTATTGGTAGTTGAATAGTTTGGAAGTTAATGTTTAAGAATTTCAACGACTTTAAATTATTTTCCAATATGTGTATAGAATTGTCAAAAAAATAATAACCAGAAAGAAACTTTTTTTTCCACCAAGATTTTTTTTTGTCGATTTCTACAGCACTTATTGAATTTTTACTTGCTAATAAAGCATACAAAACACTTCTATCACTTGCAGTAAGATTGATACTTAAATCATACTTTCTAAAAATTTTAGATACAATATTCGTTTCTTGTCTCAATCTACTATTTTGTTTATTTTTATAGGAAAAAGTATGAATTTTTTTCACATAAGGAATAAGATTAGCAACAGAAAAAGTATCAGTATTTACCAGCAAATCAATATTTGGCTCATCATAATAATCATATAAAGCCTTTACAAGTGAATAGCTTAAAAAAACATCGCCATTAGATCTTTGAATTATTATTAATATATTATTAGGTTTTATCAAAATCTTTATACAAAAATGAACTGAAAAATACAAACATCAAAGTTGTGAAATGCCCCAAGAGATAGGAATCACTCATCATCATAACCAAAAAAAGTAAAGGCAGTGTAATCCCAACATCTCTAATAAATTTACTAGAAGAATTAGATGAGAGTTTTATTTGATAATAAAAGATACTTAGCATACTAAGAAGGCCAATTATGCCTAATTGCGTTAAGATTAGGGTATACATATTATGTGGATTTGTAGTTTTTCTAAGTGTTGGAGAATTTATTTGATTTATTTTACGATATTCAAGTGGAAAATCACCTGTGCCGACTCCAATTATTGGGTTTTTTTTAATAATATCAAAAGAATTCCTAGTAAAGTTAATTCTTAAACCAATAGAGCTTCCATTTGAATTTGAGTAATTAAGAGTTTCGGTTATAGCTGAATTAACCCTTTTTTCAAAAAGATTACTGGATTCATATGCAGCTAGAAATATTCCTGGAATCAAGAAAATAATTGTTATAAATGCTTTAATTCTTTGTTTCTCTAAAACCTGAAAAATTAATATTGATAACATTACAAAAAAAATAACTTGGCCTGCTCGCCCACCAGTAATAAACATATTAATTACCATACTTATTGCAAAAAAACTGTATAGAAAAAATACAAAATTGGTAATTTTTTTATTAAAAAATAATTCATGCAGCACCAAATAAATTGCAAATGCTAAAATTGGATTGTAAGAAATATGACTCATAAAGGGAGTAGGATTTTTTAAAGTTGCATTTTTAAATTCTCTTATTAATTCAAACCAAATTAAGTAAGAAAAAACCTCAGTAATTAAAATAGCAAATAAAAATGCATATATGTAGCTTCTATAATTTTCTTTACGTACAATCGAGAAGAGAATTGGAAAAAGCCCAATGAAATACCACATTTTATGAAGAATATGAAGGCCCCAACTTAAATCCTCAGTCCATATTAATCCAATGGCATGAATACAAAAAAATAATATTGAAGCTATCATTAGTTTGCTACTAAAAATTTCAATAAGTTTTGACTTATAAGATCCGGAAATAATCCACAGAACACAGATAATCACTATAACTAAATTAGCCCCAAATACAGTCAATGGGAGTAAAAATGCTAGAGCAATTAATAAAAAATGGTATGTTTTATCTATATTAAAATTTATTAACAAATTAATCCTTTACAATTACTTATAAATATCAATCAGATTATACTTGCCTTATTTTATGTCTATAAAGACAATTTTTCTTGATCGCGATGGTGTGATTAACAATGAGATTAATTATTTATTTAAAATAGATGACTTTGAATTTATTGATGGTGTCTTTGATGCATGTAAGTATCTATTAAGCCAAGAATATATAATTATTGTAATTACAAATCAATCTGGAATTTCTCGTGGATATTATTCTGAGTATGACTTTCAAATTATCACTAACTGGATGATAAATCAATTCAACAAAAATGATATTAATATTACAGATGTTTTTTATTGTCCGCATCTACCTGATAATAATTGTAATTGCAGAAAACCTAAACCTGGAATGCTCTTAGAAGCAAAATATAAGTACAATATTGATATGCAAAAATCATGGCTAATTGGAGATAAGGAAGCTGACATCATTGCAGCAAATAGAGCTGGAATTAATAACACTGTTCTTGTTAAAAGTGGTCATAAAATAGATGAAACTTTCTCTAAAGCTAAATTTATTATTGAATCAATCGATGATATTAAAGAAATAATCTCTTAATAGTGGTATGTATACTATAGTAAATTTTTAGCTAAATTAGCAATATCAGATTCCTCAATATTATTTATTGAATGATCTGTATTATCAATTTCAAAAGGATTAACTTCTGATTCAGATTCGATAATTTTATTAACATTTGTAACCAGACTATTGCGAAATCCAGGTGTTGGCCCGAACAATGTAATTGAAGGTTTATTGCAAGCCCAGGCCATGTGAGTAGGGCCAGTATCTGGACCAATTACAAGATCCACCTGAGAAATTAATAAAATTAAAGAGTTGATTGATAATTTTTCACAAATATTTACGTCTGGTGCAGCTGCCTTTATTTCCTTTGCTATTTTTTTTTCATCCTCACTACCCCATAAAATATGAAAATCTGCATCAATTAAAGTAGTTAATTTAGCCAATTTATAAGGGGCATATCGCTTAGAAAAAACAGATGCTCCAGGAATTAATAGAATATTTTTTTTAGAGGTAGAAAAAATACTTTTTAGTTTATTAGAGTTGGAGAATAAAAAAGGTAATTTATCTTGAATTTCATCAATACTATAGGATGCCCCTAATGCAAAATTTATAATTGCCAAATTACGTTCAATAATATTTTTATTGTATGCATATTTAAAAGTCTTATCATAAAAGAGTGAAGAGATACCTTCTCTTGAAGAGGGCCTATCAAAGCCAAGTGTTTTGGTTGAAGGTATTAAACGCGCTACTAATGCAGATTTTATAAGCCCCTGCATGTCAATCACAAGATCATATTTGCCAAACCTACGAACTTTTCTTAGTTCATTGAAAAGGAAACAGATTGATTTTTTCATTTTTGCTTGCCTGATGTCAATGACATGAATTTTATTAATATCAGGATTATTTTCTAACAACTCTTTAAAGCTTTTCTCTACTATCCAATCAATTTCTATTTCTTCATTATGTTTTTTAATAAATTGTAACACAACCATTGCATGAATAATATCACCAAATGCTGAGAGTTTAACTATAGCTATTTTCATGAAAAGTATTTTACAGGGACATTCACTTTCGAAGCGCTCCATATTAATTTAGGCTTTTAATGATATAATTTAGCTAGATAAATCATCTTTATTTTTGATATCAATGGAATCTCATAATAAACCAGGAAAGACTGCCAATTTTATTAGCAATGTGATCGATGAAGATCTCTCAAAAGGGAAATATAAAAGCATCAAAACGCGCTTTCCTCCAGAACCCAATGGTTATCTCCATATTGGTCATGCAAAATCTATTTGCCTCAACTTTGGAACAGCTTCTAATTATGGTGGACATTGTAATTTACGATTTGATGACACTAATCCCTCAAAAGAAGATATTGAATTTGTTAACTCAATAAAAAAAGACGTGCATTGGCTTGGATTCAACTGGGATGGTGAAATAAAGTTTAGCTCCAGTTATTTCGATATATTCTATCAATGTGCTGAAGAACTTATTTTAAAAAATTTGGCTTATGTATGTTTTTTAAGTGCTCAAGAAGCTCGTGAATATCGTGGGACTCTAAAAAAACCTGGAATAAATAGTCCTTATAGAAATGCAAATAATCAAGAAAATCTAATTCTTTTTAGAAAGATGAAAGCGGGTGAATTTGCAGAGGGAGAATGCGTTCTTAGAGCAAAAATTGATATGGCTTCAAGCTTTATGTGTATGCGAGACCCAACTCTATATCGTATTCGTTTTGCTGCTCACCATCAAACTAAAGATAACTGGTGTATCTATCCAATGTATGATTTTGCTCACTGTCTCAGTGATGCCATTGAAGGCGTAACTCATTCCATATGTACTTTAGAATTTCAAGATAACCGAAGAATTTATAATTGGACATTAGAAAACCTAGATTCCTTTAACAAACCTGACAGGCCATATCAATATGAGTTTTCTCGTTTGAATCTTGAGTATGCGACAACATCTAAAAGAAAACTCAAACTTCTAGTCGATAATAATTATGTGTCAGGCTGGAATGACCCCAGAATGCCAACAATCTCTGGACTTAAAAGAAGAGGCTATACTCCAGCATCTATTCGGGAATTTTCACAGAAAATAGGCGTTTCAAAGGTTAACAGCCTTACTGATATTTCTATTTTAGAGTCATCTATTAGAGATGATTTAAATAAAACTGCGCCTCGATCAATGGCAGTAATTAATCCAATAAAAATCGTGATTGAAAACTATCCTGAAGGGAAAATTGAATCTCTTACAGCTCCTATTCATCCTCAAAATGAAGAAATGGGAACTAGAGAAATTTTCTTTAGTCGTGAGATATATATTGACAAGGAAGACTTTAAAGAAGTAGCACCGAATAATAAATTTAAACGCTTAGCAATAGACAAAGAGGTTCGCTTAAGAAATTCATATATTATTAAAGCATCTCGTTTTGATAGTGACGAAAATGGAAATGTAACTACTATCTACTGCACTTATGATCCTGATACTTTAGGGAAAAACCCTTCTGATGGTAGAAAAGTAAAAGGTGTTATTCACTACGTTGAATCAAGTAAAGCTGTTAGTGCTGAATTTAAAATATATGATCGCCTATTCTTAGACCCAAACCCTTCTCAAGTGGATGATATGTCGTCAATACTTAATCCAGATTCACTAATTATTAAAAATGGGTATGTTGAGTCCAGTCTTCAAGATGCTGAAATTGAAAAAGCATACCAGTTTGAACGAGAGGGTTATTTTTGTCGGGACAGTGAGTCTGATGGAATAGTATTTAATAAAACTGTTGGACTTAGAGATACTTGGAATCAATAATCAATATCTTCAAGCCACTCTGAGACTTGTTTAAGTTCTGGATATTTTGTTAAATCAATCTGGAGGGGTGTGACAGATACAAAGTTGTTAGAAACTGCATGAAAGTCTGTACCTTCTCCATTATCAGCCTCTTTGCCATTTTCTCCTATCCAATACAAAGATGGATCTTTTAAATCTTGAATGCTTGGCTCAGACTTATGTCGATTTCCTAGACGAGTACTCTTAATTCCCTTAATCTCACTCATTGGAATATCAGGAACATTAACATTAATAATTGTATTATAGGCGAGTGGTGCCTTATCAATTTGAGCCACAAGCAGCTTTGCAACATTCCCTGCTGTCTCAAAGTGTTTACATTCCCAACTGGCTAATGACATTGCAATTGAAGGAAGCCCTAAAAATCGTCCCTCAATTGCTCCAGCAACTGTCCCA
>Ga0257121_1001650_pt1 | contig 16584 bp, 20 predicted proteins | sample SI106_100metaG_FD_190180 | JGI IMG/M metagenome (GOLD analysis project Ga0257121, IMG submission 190180) | Marine microbial communities from Saanich Inlet, British Columbia, Canada - SI106_100 | ecosystem: Environmental > Aquatic > Marine > Inlet | place: Canada: British Columbia | collected... | reverse complement strand
GTTCCAAATGCTCCAGGAATTGAACCAGTTCCTCCTTTAGCAATTGGGAAGAATGTATCAATTACACGTTGTCCGGTAAGTAATGGAACTGTAGCATCATATCTTGTGTTATATGGACGTGGTTTTCTTACTGGCCATTTATGATACATTTTGAGTGGGACGTTTTGACCGTCTTTCTCAACTGTTGCTAATTCAGTTTCTAAATTATAATCTCCTTCTGAAACAAGATTTGAAATTTTTCCACCTGGGTGATTTGGCGGAACCATGATAGAGTGTTCAATAAGATCTGTTTCTTGTACAGTTCCAATAACATTACCTGGTAAAACTTCATCACCATTACTTGCTGTTGGGACAAAGTGGTATGTCTTGACCATATCAACTGGAGTAGTTGTGATACCTCTGCCGATAAATGAACCAGATGCTTTTGATAATTCTTTTAGTGGTCTTTGAATTCCATCATAAAGTTGTCCAATAATTCCAGGACCTAATAATACACTAAGGGGATTTCCAGTTCCAACTACAGGTTCACCTGGTTTTAATCCACTTGTTGACTCGTAAACTTGAATAAATGCTACATCTCCTGTTAATCTAATTACTTCACCTACTAATTTTGAATCACCGACAGTTACAGTTTCATACATTTTTGCATCTGCCATACCGTCTGCTCTAACTGCTGGGCCACTTACCCATACAATTCTACCTTGTGCTGTCATCTTATTCTTTCACTCCGAATTTTGATGCAATTTCTTTCCTAATTAAAGGCTTTAACCGATCGATTTTTGCATCAATAGTATTATCGAATTTCATAGCTCCATCTTTTGATTCAATTTTAACACCACCAATACATTCAATGGTTTCTGAAGATAATTCAGATCCAGAAAAATTTGATAGAGATGATTGGACTACATCCTTGTCTTTGGCATTTGTAAATACTCTAACTTCAGTAGTTCCCAATGTTGAAGTTGCTTGTTGTAAAAGAGTGTTAATTAAATTTGCATAGTCGCTGTTACGATCAGAATTTGTAATTTGTTCTAATGCAGTAGTGAATACTTTATCAACTGCTGCTTCTAAGGCTAAAAGTTGTTTATTTCTGGCTTCAATATCAGAACCACCAACAATTTGTTTTTCAATTTTATCTGCCTCTTTTTTACCATCTGAAATAATTTTATCATATTCAGTCTCTAATTTGGTAACAGAGTCATCAAGATTTTGTTGTGAATCATCAAGAGCAGATTTAAGACTTGATAAAATATCACTTTCAGTATTTTTTAAGATCTTGTCAATTGTGCCTTCTAAAGCCAAATTAGTCGTCAACAAAGGTCGTCGACTCATAATACATTTGAATGTTTTCGAAAAAAAGCCTTCAGAAAGATATTAAACTAAATGGCAATATGCAAAAATTGTCTTGGGAATCGCAGATCTTAAACTTGGAACCGTTATTCTACCAAGAACCGAATCACCCAAAGCAATTTCAAGATTAACTGAGTTTGAATGGTATCACAAAATTGATTCAAATAATGACTTAGTTACGCCTGAAATCGATGATCTTTTACTAGAAGCACAACAAACTTTCCAATCAATTGATGATGTATTGAAAGGAATTGGAATTCCACAAACTGTAGGAATTATGGAGATATTATTCAAAGGAACAATCATCAAGAAAAAAGATTATGAAATTAATGAAATTGAAGACATGGTAAAAGGAATTGCTAAAGAAGCACCATCCATTATTGATAAACCTGCAAAATTATTAGAAGAGACAGCAAATACTAGAACATCAATTGAAGAATACAATTCACTCAAAGATACACTAGAAGTAATTAAAAAATTGAAAATGGATCTTTCAGGATTTGGATTAATGAAGTATTTTTACACAAATCTTTTCGTTATAAATTCTGCAGACTATCCTGAAATTAGTAGATCTCTTGAAAATGTCACAATCTACAAGTACGACTTAGAAAATAAAGAAAAATCAGCAATTTTAGTTATTTCAGATAAGATTGATTATGAAAAAGTCCTAAAAATACTAAGAAGTTTTAATTCAAATTCCTTTAAAATTCCAGAAGGATTTCCTCAAATTCCTAGTGAAGCATATGCCTTAGCAGAATCAAAAATCAAAGAACTTACAGCAAAACAAAAAGAAATTAAAAAGGAACTAGCAGGAATAACCAAAAAAATTAGACGTGATATTCTTTCAATTCATGAAAAAGCACTAGTTGCAAAAGATGTTCTCGAAACTTTGAGAAAACCAGGTGGAACCAAAAACTTTGCAGTAATCCAAGGTTTTATTCCAAAAAAAATGGAATCAAAATTTACAGATTCAACAAAACAATGGATGTCAGTTGTAGAAGACATTACAGATCCTAAACTAAAAGAAGAAATTCCAACATTATTTGATAATCCAAAATTTGTTAAAACTTTTGAAGTAATTACACATAGTCAGGGTATTCCAAAAGCAGGAGAACCAGATCCAACTCCAATGATTGCTCTAATGTGGCCAATCTTCTATGGACTAATGTTTGCAGATATGGGTCACGGATTATTACTCATGGCATTAGGATTATTGTTCAAGTTTAAGGGACAAGGTAATCTTTCAAGATGGGGAATGTTGATTGCAATCTCTGGTGCATCAGCTGCGATAGCGGGTGTGGGTGCGGGAGAAGCATTTGGTTTCCACCTAGATCATATGGGACCACTAGAAGGTCTGTTAGAAGAAGGAGGAGCTTTACATTCAGTTAGTTGGATTGTAGGAATTCTCAGTGTTGCTGAATTAACATTTGAACAAGTAATCAATATTTTGAAAGTCTCATTATTCATTGGAATTGTTCATTTAGTTTGGGCAATGGTTCTTCGTGTAATTAGAGGACTAAAAGAAGGACACAAAATGGTAGTGTTTACTGAAGCAATTCCAAATATTGCACTTTATGGTGGAATTGTAGTAATCATGATGTGTGCAATTGGTTCACAATATGATGTCATGAACATGTATTCTAAAGTTCACACAGAATCAGTTCCATGGGTTACAATGTTCCTTGGAGATTGGGCCCAAGTTTGGATTATTACAAGAATTGCAGTTGTTATCGTAATTGCATCAATGGTCATAATGATGGTTGGTGGTGTAATGCATGCAAAGAAACATCCTGAAGATGGAGCAGATCCAGCGAGTGTGATAATGGAAGTTCTATTAGGAAAGACAGTAGAAGCGTTAGCTCACACAATTAGTTATGCGAGACTTGGAATTATGTTACTTGTACATGCGGCGTTACTGATGACAGTGAATAATGCATTTACATCTCTAGGAGGTGTAGAATCAGGTGCTGCAATGGTTATGATTATTGGAGGAAACTTGGGAATTATGATGATTGAAGGATTAATTGTATACATTCAGTCTCTCAGATTGCACTTGTACGAATTCTTTACAAAATGGTATGTTGGTGGTGCAGAACCATTTAAACAAATTAGACCAGAATTGATTTACAATCAATTCATTTGGAAGAAAAAATAAATTTCTAAAATACCCTATCTGTAATCTATTTTTCCACAGAAAGTTCCATATTATTTCCCCATTCTCCCCAAGAACCCAAATAGACTTTGACATTTTTGAATCCAAGTTTTTTTAAAACCAAAAAGGAATTGGCAGCCCTATATGCCCCTTGACAATAAGTAATAATTTCAGAGTCTTTTGGAATATTATACATTTCAGATAATTCTTCATCACTTTTGAAAGTACCATCATCAGAGAGATTTTGATTCCAATCAATATTGATAGAATTAGGAATATGGCCAGTTTGAGCAGCTCTAACTACACTTCCGTCATATTCACCAGTAGAACGAGCATCTATGATTTTCAAAGTATCTAAATTATCTTGAATATGTTCAAATCCAGATATTATTTCAGGATTAACTTTTCCTGAAAATTCTGAGGGTTTGAAATTATTTGCTTTTGTTTCTAGTGAGAGATTTTCTTTTTTCCATTTTGTGATTCCCCCATCTAACATGAAGACATTTTGGTGTGAAAAATACATCAACATCCAAACACCTCTAGCTGCTAGCATTCCAGATACAGAATCATAAAAAATAATTTTTTTTTCTGAAGTGACACCAAGAAACGATAATAGTTTTTTTGCTTGATCATTGAAATTCTCAATTCCTTGTTTTGTTGTATCAATCCAATGAAATGCAAATAAATCTAAATGGACAGATCCTGGGATATGTCCTTCAGAGTATTCTTTGAAAGAACGAGTATCAGCTATAACAATATCAGGATTATCAATAATTGAATTTAATTCAGATGTAGAAATTAACATAAATTTGATAAAAGATTCAAAGGTAAATTCATTTGGTTTTGTTCAAAATTATTTAGGAAAATCCATTACACATAGTGTAAGGGGTAATAAAATAAAAAGAGAAAAAAGGGTTTTTTTCTATTCGTTTACGTATGCTCTTTCGCCATGCTGTGCCAAATCGAGACCAATCTCCTCTTCTTTTGGAGTGACTCTGATTCCGCCAGGCCAAACGGCATCCATTACTTTTAGGATTACAATTGTAACACCAAAGGCATAGCCTATTGATATTGCAGCACCAATGATGCTGATTGCTTGCTGTTCCATTCCTTCTGCAGTACCAGTCCATGCTCCGATACCGTCTCCAGTATCCCAAACGTGTGGACTAGCTAATGTACCAGTCAAAATTGCACCTGTAAGACCACCTATTCCATGTACTCCCCATACATCTAATGCGTCGTCCCATTTGCGTGCGCTCTTGAATGCTATTGCTGCATAACAAAGTGTACCAGCTGCAATACCGATTATAATCGCAGCCATTGGACCTACCCAACCTGAGGCTGGTGTGATTGCTACCAATCCTGCTACTGCTCCTGATGCAGCTCCTACAACACTTGGTTTTCCTGTATGTGCCCAAGACATGAGCACCCAAGTGACTGCAGCCATACCAGTTGCTGTATTTGTAACAGTCCATGCGCTGACGGTAATGCCGTCTACCATTACTTCACTACCTGCGTTGAAACCAAACCATCCAAACCAGAGTATTCCTGCTCCGAGGACTACCATTGGAATATTGTGTGGCTCCATTGGTACTTTGCCATATCCAAGACGTCTGCCAAGGACTAAGGCTCCGGCCAATGCCGCAAATCCTGAAGAAATGTGTACTACAGTACCACCTGCAAAGTCTAATGCGTATGATGGCGAGAGATCTGGATCGAGGTCTATTGAACCTCCTCCTATGTAACCGCCTCCCCAGACCCAGTGTGCTATTGGGTCATAAACGAAGGTTCCCCATAAGAGTACGAATATCATCAATGCGCTGAATTTGATTCTGTCAATCAAACCACCAATAATTAGAACTGGTGTAATGATTGCGAAGGTTGCTTGGAACATTGCAAATAGTTGGTGAGGTACTGTACCTGGCCAACCTTGACTACAATAGTCTCCGTCCTTCATTTCATTCATCTGGTAAGCATTTGACCATGTATCTGCACATGGACCTACTTCACCGAGAGGTGCCCATGCTGATACCATGTTGAAACCAACATAGTCAAGATTACCCATGAACATATTTGCATCAGAATCAACTCCACCAAATGCTAGTGAGTATCCCCATAGAACCCATTGTACTGACATAAGACCCATTACAATTAGGGTCATACCAAGTACGTTGACGATGTTCTTTGATCTGGCTAATCCGCCATAAAAGAAACCGACTCCGGGTGACATGAGTAGTACCATTGAAGTTGCAGTGAGCATCCATGCTGTATCACCTGTGTCTATTAGACAAGGCATCATGGCTCCTTCACCGTCACTATCGTACCAACATTCGTTAGGGTTACCAGTGTAAATTCCACTGGTTCCTGCGACGTATCCGTCCATACCGTCATCAACACTTTGTGCAAATGCTTGTGACATTGCACCAGTTGCTGTGATAGATACTGCGGCTACAAGTAATAGAGCATACTTGTAGTTTCTAGAATTCATTAAATTTTAACGAAATTGAATATTATTAAAGGGTTGAAGACTATAAAATCATTCAAAAAGTAACTTATTATATTATATAATATTATGATAGTAACATAGAAAATGGAAATTATGTTGAGGAAAAGTAAATGAAGCCTAAATCAAAAGGAAAATTAGCAATTTTTGATACCTTCAAGACTAAAGAAAAAGATCTTACAGGAGAAGCAAAAAGACAAAGAGCTATTATTACAATTTTAGGAAGTAATGCAAATCCAGCTGAACGAACAAGAACTGGAATTTCTCAAAAAATAGCAAAAAAACAAGGTATTGCATGGAAAAATATCTACTCAGGAATTTTTAGAGATCTAGATGAGATTTTACTTCCTATGAAAATAGCAGAAGAAGATGGAAGACTGCCACTGAAAAGAGGACCAAAAGCACTGCAAGAAAAAGGAATTCCATATTATCATTTAACAAAAAAAGGAATTTTGGTTAGATTAGCGATCAATGGAATTGAAGATATGGAATCCCAATTAAAAGAATTTTTTGACCAATCTGAGCCAGAAGAAAAAGAATTTGAAAAAATATTGATAAAATTTATGACTACCAGTCCAACTTTTACATATTCAATTTTTCAGAAATACGTAAAAGCATTTTGTGAGGATAAAATTAAAGAATTACTTCCTTTTGATCTCTCAAAATTACAAGATATTTCAGATGAAAATTTGGTTATTTTGAAAGAAATTGTTTTAACCTTTGGAAAATTATCTAGTCAAGAAAAAAAGGAAGCAATTAGATTTTTAGATAAAATTACATAAAAATCAGCTCTAATTTAGAACGCCAAACATTAAAATCTGTTAATCATCGAGATTGATCAAAATGGGAGGTTCTAAGAATGTCTATGCATCTGTAAAAGCATACAGTAAAAGAGGAAAATTACTTAAAAGATCTGATTTCCAGACACTTGCTGAATCAAGAGATTTAGAAGAATTGATGACTAGAATCAAAAATACAGTATATGGTGATGCTGTATCAGATGTTCAAAAACCATATACCTCTCAAAACATAGAATCTGCTTTTAGAAGTAAATTAGCTGATATTCATTATTCTATTGCAAAAACATCAGGTAATTCAGGGGTTTTAGATGCGTATTATATGAAATTCATTGTTTCAAATTTAAAATTAATTTTAAAAGGAAAAATTTTAAACAAATCTCAAGAAGAACTTGAAACTCACATTAATCTTCACGCTGAAGAATTAATCAAGCAAAGAGATGTTGTGATAAAAGCATTAGTTGCAAAAGATTTTGAAGAATCAGTTGCAAGTTTGAATTCAGCAAAATTTGCTGAAGAAATAGCAAAAGCAGCAGCATTATACAATGAGAAAAAAAATATTCAAATCTTTGATACATATTTTGATAAAATATTATATCAACATTTAGCTGGGGCAATGAAAAATTATGCAGATAAAGATGCAGTAAAAATAGTTGCAATGGATATTGATTTTTATAATATTCTAAGTGTTATTAGAGGAAAATTCTGGGGTCTACAAGAGGATCAAATTCAAGATTTGATAATTAATACTAATCCACCAGCAAAAGAATTACTTGGAAGAATGATGTCTGGAGCAACAATTAGAGATGCATTTAATGAATTATCCAATACAAAATACAAAAATTTAGTTCCACAAATTGAAAATGAATTAGATGCTATTGCTGAATTTGAAAGAGCATTTGAAATGTCAATTTATCGTACTTGCCTTACATCATTTACAAAAATGTTCAGTTTTGCAACAATTGTAGGAATTACAAAATTAACTGCATTTGAAGTTAGAAACCTAGCAGCCATTGCATTTGCAATTGAACAAAAAATACCAACAAAAACTACAATGTCAAAATTAATCCTAGAAGAAGAATAGGATTTTAGAAATGTTTGATTTTGGAAAGAAAAAAAATAATGTTTCTATTGAAGTTTTAATTAGATTAATTTGGGTAAGTTCTTTTTTAGCAATGATTCTTACTTTACCCTCCTTAGGCTTATTTTTAGGAATTTACTATTTTACAGGCGAGTTAATTATTGGAGCAATTATAGGATTTGGAGTTCATTTCATAACTTTAGCATTCTCAAGTAGAATTTCTAAATTTTTGACTAAAATAATGAGCTAAACTATAAGAAGCTAAAATCTGAGGTAATTTATCATGATGGGAGATAGAGATTTCAGAACAATCATTCAAACTGCTCTAGGGTCAATAGGAAAAGAATTACAATTAGACATAGATTCAAAAAACATTCAAACTATTCATTTACAAGAAGTAGTTCAGTGTCTCAGACGCTCATATTTTGATAGAATAGATCCTGTAGAAATTGAAAGGAGAGGATTTAACGAGCTTCTTTCAGGATTATTAAGAAAATTAGAATATGGTAGCGACCCAAAAGAGTTCGAAATTGATGATATCAGACTAAAAGGACAAACGGATATGCTAGTGGATGATGTGATTATGCTATTTAGACCAGCACAAAATGAATTAGATAATCCACTTGCAAATGATATACTATATCTTAATGCATGTTTATGGATATACGATAAAACAGAAGGAATTATTGTTTATATTACTGGAGATAGAAAAGAAACGACATTTTCGTTATCACGAAATAATAAAATGTTTGAAGAAGTGGTTAGAAGGGTTCGAGTTTTAAACGATCTTCTAAAAAAACAAAAAGCACCAATTTTAGAACCATCAACAGAATGTTCTGAATGTCAATATTATGAACGATGCTTTATGAAAAAGAAAAATAGTAAACAAGTAGATATCGGTGAAATGTTAGGAATAGGAAAATTAGGTCACAAGGATTAATAAAATAAATGAAAAATATAACAAAGGAAATTCCTTTGATTGGTTAATCTAGTGGTTCAGGGTGTCCTTTACCACGAAGAGCGAAACACACTATTGCTAATGCGATTGCGACTCCTGCTGTTGCGCCAAATGCGGCCATTCCTGCTTCTGCCATTTGATAAAAAACAATCTAACGGGCTTTTATAAGATATGTCAATAATTTTTCTCTAAAAACAAACTATCATAATTTTACTATTTTATGATACTATTGAAATTTTACCTAAAGAATTCAAAAGGTACAGTATTTTCTTGTCCACTTGTCATTGAACTTAGATTAAAGTACACAGTACCATAAACCCACCAACTTGCACTACCTGATTCACCATTTTCATATTCAGATTCTAATGCACCCCATAGTTCACCAGAAGTAGCGGTATTTTTTATAGTCATTTCCTTTTTTAGAACAATTGCATTATCACCTAATACTGTATAGTAGTTTGAACCAAATTCGACCATTCCTTCAGGTCTACTTCCAATAGTTCCACCAGCAAGCTGTTCATAACTAGAAAAACCAGTTTCAAATAAATTGAAATCCATAGTTTGTACAATTACAGCACGGGGATTTGGATTAGATATTTTAAATTCAATTTTAATTGTTGCTGAACGATCATTTATTTTTGTAACAGAAATATCTTCTAGATCAACTGTCACTAATTTGATAGTTGGAGCATTTTCACTTGTAATATTATTTCCTTGACTAGGAGCTTGCATATCAGGACCAATCATAACAATTGTACCTAAAATTCCAGCAATTACTAAAACAGCAGCAAAAACAAAAACTTTAGGATTCATACTTAATTTGACCTCAGATATACCAAATATTAGATAGTTATTATACCATTCCAGAAGGGGAAAACTATGCAATATTTTCAAGCTGTTCAACAAGGAAAGCAAAGAGCAAGTAAATCACAAATGAAAATGTTTGATGTGGCTGGATTTGCAATGCTAACTTTAACAACTAAAAAAATTGATGGAAAATTCTTTCCAGTTGGAGAAGAGGAATTTACGGCTGTAATTAATTCAGAAGATGGGCATGTAGCCGTAATTGTAGATATAGATGGCTATACTAAAGCTCAATCAAAAGCTGTTGAAAAAGAAGAAGCTATTTCAATATTTAAAAAACTTAGAGATTCAGGAATTTTAGAATATCCACAAAATGAAATACAAATTTGGTCTCAAACTAGACCAACAATTCAAAACGAAGTTTGATTATTTTTTAGAAGGAAGGACTATTTCTGTTCCTACCTTACTACCTCTAATTGCTTTTTCAATTATTTTTGGATCTGCTTTTAAAATTCTAGTTTTAATTTTAGAGCGTTCTATAATTTTTAGAGCAACAATATCCATCAAATCATAACCTCCAGCAACAGAATCCTCATGAACTAAGATATTCTTTAAATTTTTGAGTTCAATACTTTTGAATTTCTTGGCTTTTTTGAATTTATTTGGATCCATGTCATAAACACCATCAACATCAGTTGCATTAAGAAATTGTTCAGCTTGAATTTTTTCAGCAATTAATGCAGCAGTTCCATTGGTACTTTGACCTGGATGTAAACCACCAGCAACAACGATCAAACCATCATTAACTGCATGTTTAACTTCCTGTAAAGTAGTTGGTGGATGTGAATATGCTTTATTTTTTAAAGCATAAATCAATAATTTTGCATTTAATCTTGAAATTTCAATTCCTAATTCATCTAAAGTTGATTCATCAGCATTAAAATTTCTAGCATGTGAAATGTAATGTCTAGCAATTACTCCACCACCAGCAACAACAACTGGTTGACAAATCTTACTAATTTTTATTAAAAAATCAGCATATTTTTGGATTATTTTGGCATTATCCATACCAAAAACTTTTCCAGATAATTTAATTACAATTTTTTTCTTCATTTTAGGTCACCTAGTATCGATTTTGCGGCAATTTCAACTTTTTTCCTATATTTTTGATGAGTATAGATTCTAAGTATGTTCATAAAGCCTGAAATTGCTGAAACTACTGGAATTTGAGAAATTGGCATGTCTTTTGCAGAGGATTTTCCATTTTCATTAGAAATCAAAACGATTGATTTTGATTCATTTTTTGATGGTGCAAGTGGGATAGATGGGGTAGCTGAACTATCTACAAATATTTGATTTTCATCAATTTTAGATTTTCTGGAAAGTTCAAGTCTAAGTTCATCAGTTCGAGTTTTTTTCAAATTTGTTTGACTAGTAAGTATTCTCTCAAATACACATTTGAGTAATTTTCTGTTTTGATAATCCTCAGCCAGTTGTCTAGCTTGTTTTAGTTTAGAAGATTTTGAAGAGATAAGAGAAGATAAGACAAATTCGTCTGTTAATTTCACATATTCATTAAGATTAAAAGATGTAAAACCAAATTCTTCATCAGATAATCTTAATGCTTGAATGAGCATTACTTCTGCAGCTCGTACAGTTTTGTGAAAATATACAGCTTTAAACATTTGATATCTAGAATGCATCATTGATTCAAATGAATATAATGCTGAACGTTCCAATGCAATTTTTTTCTTATGTATACTAAGTGATTGTGTTATTCTTTTATGATCAACTTTTGCATGTTCAGCTCCTGTAAAATAACCATCTCTAAGTAAATAATCCATCATATCTGCACTCAAAGCTCCAGAAACAATTTCATTAAGATATTGAAATTTTGATTCTCCAAATGCAATTTGTGTAACTAATTTTTTATTAAATCCAGTTTTTGATAGTATATCACCAATTTCAGAATTTAGAATAATTTTTTTTCCATAATCTTCATGTGAAATTTTTTTTTTCTGAATTACTTCTTCAAATAAATGAGAAAAAGGCCCATGACCAATATCATGCAACAAACCTGCAAGACGTAATATTTGAACATCATCAGAATTCAGAAATCCTTTTTCATTTAATGCAAAACCAGCCTCAGTTGCAATATGCATAACTCCAAGAGAATGCTCAAATCTACTGTGTTGTGCTGAAGGATAAGTCAAATGTGCTCCAGAGAGCTGTTTGATACGTCTTAATCTTTGAAAAAGTGGACTGTCAATTATTGGAAGTTCATAATCATATACACGAATAAAGTCATGTATTGGATCAATTATATCTAAATAATTTTTTTTCATAATCCTAATTTCTTTGAAAATGCTTTTAGAATTTCTTCATGAATTTCTAATTTAGGTTTAGATGCATCAATAATTTTCCAACGTTTTTTTGTTGCTGTACTACGATAAATTTTAGATATTTTCCTTGAAAATTGTTCATTTTTTTCAAACTTATCTCTTTTCATAATTTTTCCTTTTTCATTTCTGGGAGATCTTGAAAAAGATTCTTTTTGGGTAACATCAAGTAAAATTACAAGATCAGCTTTGGGTAAGCCTTCATCAAGACTCTCAAGCCATTTTTGTTTCAAACCATTTGCTAAACCATAAACTAAGTTAGAATGATAGTATCGATTCATAATTAAAACAGAATTTTTTTCTTCAGATGTTAAAATTTCATTTAGTTTTTCCCATCTATTAGCTGCTAGAAGGCAATGAATGACTTGAGGAGGAAATTTACGTTTTCCATCTAAATATTTTCTAATTTCCTTGCCAATTGGTGTATCATAATCAGGAAAATGAAATAATTTAGTTTTGATTTTTTGTTTTTTTAGAGATTTTTGTAATAGAATTGATTGGGTTAGTTTTCCTGCTTGATCTCCTCCCTCAATTACAATTATCATAAGTTATCCAAACAAAGAAGTTAATTGATTAAAAAGCTATCAAAAAAATGAAAATAGGCACAAATAAGAGAAAATAGGATAAACTTAATCAGCATCAATTCTTTGTGGGTATCATGGATAAAATTGTAAAATTTGTAATTGCATTTATCGTGATAGGAACCGTATTACATTTTGTAGTTAATGACGATCCGTTAAATTTTGATTGGGCATTTGAATGTAAAAAAACATTAGCAACTGTTGGTTGTTAAATAAAATATGAAAAAGCCTTAAGTTGGGAAATAAATTAAAAATCACTAATGAAGAAAAATACCCTTTTAGGATTAACAATAATAAGTTGTATTGGGGTTGTTTTTGCAGTAATTTTTGATGATAAAGTTGAAGAAACAGAAAATCCTACAGATAATGAAAAAGTGATACAACATAGTGAAGAGATTGTAGTAGATAGTGAAGTTGTAAAATTTGATGTAAAACAAAGAGTAGAAGAATTACAGTTACAATATGATGAAATAATTGAATATTCTTGTATGGAAGCAAGACCTCAATCATATTTTGAAATTATATTAGAAGAAAGAATTCTAGAGGCAGAACACAGATTAAGTTATCTATCTGATCAACAATCAGAAATTCAAAATATTAAAAATGAAATTCAATCATTAAAAGAAAATAATCCAGAATTAAATAATGAGTTATTCGTATTATATGAATGGGAATGTGTAAATCAGAAATATTGGATAGAAGAATATCCACATTTACAAGAAATTCTAGCTAAACGTTAAAACAAGATTTTTTGTGAAACATTGAATTTGTTTTTAATTTCATTATACAATTTCGTGTGATAAATAATTAGAATTCAAGATTTAATACTTGCATACAAAAATTGAATGTATGACTTGTACTCATACTTTCAAAAGTGAAGGTGATCATATGAAATGTTCAAAATGTGGATATGTACGAGAATTTAGTAAAACGTCAATCAAACCAAAAATACTTGTGATCGGATTAATTGTATCTGTAATGATAGTTGGTGCAATATTGACTTTTTCATATTTTCCTAAAATTTAGTTTAATTTTATAATCAGTCAAGGTTTATATCTAAAAATTAAGCAATTAACACAAAATGGGATTAATGAAAGAAATGATAAAAGAAATTGGAAACAAATCAAGAGAATTTTATGAATTTGTATTACCCCCAATGGATATGTATCTGAATGAAAAAAATCTTAAAATTGTAATTGATATTCCTGGATTTGCAAAAAAAGATATTAAATTGAGTTTGTGTGGAGATATACTTTCAATAAAAGCTGAAAAAATTATTGATGAAAAAGATTTGAAAACATTAATTTCAAATCAGAGACCAAATATGATTAATAAAAAAGTTAGATTGCCAATTGAAATTAAAGAAGGTGAAGAGAAGATTGAATCTGCAAAATATGAAAATGGAGTTCTTGTATTAGTTATACCTATAACAAAAAAATCAAAAAATATTACAATTGAATGATCTAATATTTTCTTAGTAATGCTGAAATTCCCATAATAATTCCAGAACTAATCATTCCAAATAATCCAAAAAATTCATTTGATTGAAACAAAAATACAGAACCGATGAATATAGCAGAGGAAAAAATACTTCCACTAATCAAAACTATAGGTTTACGTTTTTTCATATAAAGTTGAACTTCATCCATTAATTTTTCCATGTCTGATCCAACTCTTAAAGTAGAATTAATGGATTTAAGAAAAGTATCAAAAGAAATTTTTAATTCCTCAATATACGCACCTGTGATTAAGTTTTCTTGCTGTAGAATATTTTTTAGAACTTTTAGAAATTTAAAATCAACATCATGTGTTTTGTAAATTCCTTCAATTATTGAAGCCATTCTCAAGTATAATGCCAAATTTTTTGGTAAGATAAACGGAAATTTACTCATAGTTTTATTTGCTAATTCCATTAAACTTTGTACTTCCATTTCATCAGGTTTATCCCCATGCATAGAACGAATTGATAATTCTATTCCTTTTTCAATTATTGATCTGTTAAATCCAGGAGTTAACATTTTGAGATCATCCATAGCAGCAACAACTCGGGGTGGATTTTTTTCTACGAGTGCAAGATATAGTCGAATTAGATTAATTCGTGTTTTATTATTTATTCTACCAACCATTCCATAATCATATAAAATTAATTTTCCTTGATCAGTTACAGAAATATTTCCTGGATGTGGATCTGCATGAAAAATTGAGTGTTTGAGAAGCATTGTAAAAAATATCTCATGTACATCAATGACTAATTGTTCACGATCAATATTTTTTTCTTCTAATGCATCTACATTTGTTACCTTGATTCCAGGTAAATATTCCATTGTAAGGACATTTTTTGAAGAAAAATCATCAAAAACAGAAGGAACTATTACTTTAGGATTATTTGCCATGTCATTTTTAATTTCTTTTAGATTTTTAGATTCATTAGTATAATCCATTTCTTCATGAATAGTTTCAATAAATTGTGAGAGCATAGTTTTAGCTGAATATCTTAAATTTGGATCAACAAATCTTAATGCCAAAGGTAAAATTTTTTTTAAGATCTTTAGATCTTTTTTAACCACTTTTTCAATTCCAGGTCTTTTTACTTTAATTACAATTTGTTGACCTGAAATAGATCCTCGATAAACCTGTCCTAAGGATGCACCTGAAATAGAAATAGGATCAATATTATCAAATTTATCATGTATCAAACCAATATCTTTCTCAATTATTGGTTTAACTTGATCAAATGGAGCAGCAGGTACACTATCTTGAAGTTTTGATAATTCTTCCAAATATGGTTGCGGTAAAATATCAGCTCTAGAAGAAAGCCATTGTCCTAGTTTAATGTAAACAGGTCCTAATGAAATAAAAGTTTCAAGAATTTTACTAGCATTTTTTTTAAATTGATTTGGATCAATTTCATTCTTATTTTGATTAATCCATTTTTTTCTATCTTTACGTAATGCCAAAATAGATGGTAAAAGCTTAATCAAAATTTTTACAGTTCTAATTGCATACATAAAATCACTCTAAATGTTTTTTAATTTTTTTAGTTACTGCATATCCTAAATATCCAGACATTAACGAAGAGGCTAAAATATTGGCTAAAGATATTTTTTTAGAATTTTTATTAGAAAATTTTCTTGCAGTATGTACACCTGTAAATATTCCACAAGCAATTCCAATTAAAACTTCAGGAGCATCAAATACTAAATGACCAAGTGGATTTACTCTAGGATCAATTTTATCAGTATGAACTAAAAATTTATCATTGTATTCTCGAATATGCAAATTCCCATAACGATATTGTTTTTTTGCTCCATTTTTCTGTCCAAGAATAGTTTCTTCAGCTTCTTCAAGCATAAACTCACGCAATTCTTTTGGAACTTCAATTTCATCACCAGGCATAAAATGAATATACAATAATTGCTTATAATCCTAGATCAAAATCTAAATTGAACCTAACTTCTATCTGTATAAAATCAGTTTGTTAAATTATCCTTAGTAAATAAAATAAAACTAGCTCCAAAACAAATCAACATTATCACTCCAGAAATATATGCATAATTAAATTCAGTATTAGGATGATTTTGTTGATGGTAATAGTGGATCAAAAATGTTAGTATCAAAAAAATTACTCCAATGAAAGTTAATTTTCTATGATTTAACAATAATTAATGAATAATTAATTACTATATGAATTTAGAAAAATATTATAGAAATATTTTTTAAAAAAATAAATAAAAATAATAACTATCGTCTAATCTCAACTAGCTACTCAAAGGAAGAAGTAGAAGAGGTTTGTGACGAAAGTCCGGTTGAAGATGGTACAGATGGGAATTTGTCTCCTATCTGTTGCTCAGCTACTGCAGATGCTTCTTGAAGAATCTTATCTGTTTCTTCATTTGAAACATCAGACTCCATGTTAAATGAGTCTCCTGCAAGTGAATCCATCATAAGTCCATTAAGTG
>Ga0257121_1001649_pt1 | contig 16586 bp, 16 predicted proteins | sample SI106_100metaG_FD_190180 | JGI IMG/M metagenome (GOLD analysis project Ga0257121, IMG submission 190180) | Marine microbial communities from Saanich Inlet, British Columbia, Canada - SI106_100 | ecosystem: Environmental > Aquatic > Marine > Inlet | place: Canada: British Columbia | collected... | reverse complement strand
TTCTTCCATACGGAAAGCCTTTACTACCCGAATGCCCGACAGCATTTGAGTAAGCAACTGGGTTGTGTCTCCCAACGAGTCTTGGGACTTCCTGGCACGGCGACGAATACGAGGACCAATTGTTATCACCGGCAGCGCTAACAGAGGTAAGAATACTAGAGTACCTATTGTTGCGGTTGGCTCGGCAGCATAGGCTACGAGTAATGAGCCTGCGATACTGAACGGTGATTGGACCATTTCTTCAATCATCATGTTCAAGATTCGTAAAGCCGTTGTTGCGTCGGTAGTCATACGCGACACCAAATCACCGAGGCGTCGTCCGGAGTGGTAGCCCATGCCTAGGTTTGCGACGTGGCTAGCCATGTCTTGACGCAAATCAGTAATCATATGCACTGATAACATGCGCGATACTCTGATGAATATGTATTGAATGCCTGCAAAGAAAATAGCCAGCTCAAGCATTAAAGCGACAATAGTGATTGCCTGACTCACGCCAGGGCCTAACCCCCAATCTGAAACAGTTGCCAGCCATGGCTCAAGAACATTGTTAGTAAATTCGTTGAGCGCGGAGGGTGGCGCCGAAGCATCAATTGGCGGTGTGCCGCCAGGGTCTAAATGTAGCCGATCAATGAGCGGCTTAATAAAAACTATAGTGAAGCGCGATCCTAGCGCTGCGACCGCACCAAGCACAATCACTGCAATAACCGAAGCCTTATATTTGCTAAGGTAAGGCATGACGCGCTTATATGCGCCAAGCAGTGATGTGCTAGAAGAGGTCAAGCTTATTCGCTTTTAGCACGCAAAGCTTTCACGTATGCGTGGAAATGGGTAGTCAGCAAATCATCGTTAATGACGAACGAATCGCGCTCATTGCCACCGTAATCTACATCCTTCGCGCCATGTGTCACTTGATTAACTCGATAGAACGAGTAGCCAAGTGTTGACTGGAACGGGCCATAAACTTTACCTACGTCTGATGCAAAGAACATGCGATCTGCAATTGACGACTGTGTGACAAAATCACTGTAGTCATTCTCCATGAGGAAGCCACGCAAGTCATTACGTGACTGCATCGGCAGCTTGCCGCGATGAGGTTGCGGTAGCGTCGACGACTGCGCACCGCCAACAGTGTCTGGGTAATCGGAGTAATCAATAAGTACTTCATTCCAGTCTGCGTCTTCGCTTTCAAGAATCTCTGATACTTCATTAGCGCGCTCTAAGGCTCCGGGGTATGGGTCGCCCTCACGCGGAAAGCGGCCAGTATTCTTATTGCGCACTCCTAGCAGAATCACATCGATTTGCATTTTGTCAGCAGAGTAAAACGCAAATCGATCAGCAATAATCTGCTCTACCAAAGCTGCGTATTCTTCACTGTCTTTAGCAGGCAATGCATTTTTGAAAGAATGGCGAGCACGGAAGTATTGGTAGTAGATTTCCATGCTTGGGAAACCCAAGAACTGCATAATCATCATTTCGTGAGGGATGATCGTGCCTTCGTAGTCGGCACGCTCTATGTTAAGAGCAACCATATACTCTTCATCAGTCATCCAATTACCATTTTCCTTAAGGTCGTTAGTGGCGACGTTGATGTTATCGACAAATGCGTCTGCCCACTGACGATCTACCTCGCTCATCAACGGCTCAATGATTGAGTAGACTTCGGCGGTTTTGATATCGCGACCATTTATGCGTATGCATACGCCTTCTGGCAAACCATCTGAAGGGTTAACAATAGTGGAAGACTTCAGAAGGCTCACCCAAATTGTTGGCATCAAAAACTGGTTCATCATTTGGTCATTAAGCGGCTGTGACTCACCCTTCTTTTTCATTTCTAATAAAGACTGATGGTCATCTTTAAGAAAGTCTGTCCAGTGTTGACCTAGCACTTCTGCGAGCTGTTCGACTGGCCACTGCTCTGGATCTGAAGGGAAAAACATACGCTGTGCCTGAGTGTTACGGCGCATCTCTTCGCGAAAAGTATCACGAGTAAATCCTTGAGCCTCGACTTGTTCCCAGAAATCTAGAGTCGGATCCTGGGCTAACACCAAATCAATTCTTTTTTGGATTTGGAAATCAATGTCTTCATCAGAAATGTCCACATCACCAACGAAACCTCCTGCTTCTTGACGACGCTTAATTTCATCATTAAGTAGTTCGCTTAAAGTGCGCTGCAAAATGTACCTCGACCCTGCTGTGAAAATGTATGCGCGAGTACGTTGCTCTTCGATGCTGACATCGATACTGTGGACCACTACTTCTGGTGTAGCGTCAGCTTGCGCTTCTTCCTTTTTAGTGGTGCCAAAAAGGGTGTCTTGAGCGAATGGGACCGCAGAAAGGGTCGCGAATGAGAGTAGAAACGGTAAAATCATGGTTGTGATGTTGTTGTGTACGTTAACGAGGGCTAACTTGGCCTATATTTTAGCTCGGCTGAGCTGCTGTGCTTTAGTTGTTAGTGGTTTTGTCGGATGCGCTCAACCAGATGAATATCTAAAAGTTGGCGACACTATTATTTACGCTGATACTATCGACAAGATAGCTGAAAAACTGCAGCTTTCATTCAAAGAATATGGCGATGCTACTTTGCGCTCTCATTTATTAATGAATGGCCTCGCAGAAGCAGAATTGTTGCACCAGAGCAATCCTCACGAGAGTAGGAGCGCCTTAGCTGAAATTGCGCGATTGCACGCTGTGGCCATAAAATACAAGCCTCGGGCATTGTCTGCAGAACAATTGAGAGGGTTTGATCACATGTCTAAAACATCTGCCCCTACTCCAAGCCAATTTGGCGCAGGAATTGCCGCCGCAGTCGCCGAACTCGGTAACGACCAATGGTCTAGGCCATTTAAAACAAGTACCGGATGGGCAATCGCCTATTTACATAGCCGCCAACCTGGTCAAACCAGTACCGCTTCAATTACTGTAGAAGTTATTTCAATTGCGGTTGGCAACCAAAGCGATTACACGAATAACCTGTACCTTTGGCAGAGTTCCCCTCTGGACGGCAGCGATAGACTAATCTCTTGTTTACCATTTGAATTCCGCAACAATCCTAAACGTGAAAAAAACGATAACTAGCATTTCCGTCGCCAGCTGCTTTACATTGCTTTCACCCACCTTTGCACTAGCGCAAGAAGACACTGCGGCTACCGAAGAAGTTCAAGAAAAAAAGAAGTTCGCAAAGCTGCGCTCCAAGGCAAAGAAAAGCATGATGACTGGCCTGCGCTTGCTTGAAAAAGGTAAGGTTGACGAAGAGCAAGACATTAACGAAATTGCGCAGGGCGTCCAAATGCTGGTTGAACTTGGTGAAGGAATCATTCCTAAATGCATTAGCTCATTTCCGCGGATGGCCAAAGTTGACCGACTGACTCCATTGCGCGAGGTGCTTGACAAGGTACTGGTTGACGAAGATCTACATTTGGCTTTGGCTTTGTCGAACAAAAGCACATCTGATGAAGTTTATGCATACTTAATGAAACGCTGGGCCGACAGTTCTCGAGAAGACTGCGTAGATGTGTTAACCGACTTTTTTACTCACGGAAGTGCCGAAATCAATTATCACTGTACACGCGGATTAATTAATCGCTCTCAAGAAATTGCCATTGCCGCTTGCGTAGATATCGTTAACAAGCAATGGGTTGAAAGCAAGCAGCAACTGCGAATCGATTTCTCTGGTTCTTCGCGTGGATTGATGTCCGACATTATTAAAGAGAAAATAACAACTTCTAATAAAAAGGCGCGCCTGTTGGGCTTACATCTTTTTGAGCTTTTTGGCTTGGAAGAAAATGCTTATTTACTAAAAGACAACCTAAACAACAGCGACACCGCGCTCCGCTTAGGCGCAATCAACGCGTGCCGTGTTGTTGTTGCTAAAGAACAGCCGCTACTACGACCGTCGATGACTGAATTAATCGAGTTGGCCACTGAATGGTCTGCAAAGCTATGATTCTCACCACCCTGGCTCTTTCATTATTTTGCATTCAGGCCTCCGAGTCAGATTGCACGATGTGCCTCAACAATCCTAAACGCATGCAAGCTGCCGGCGTTGTCGGCCACGGACCATTCCTGTTCTACACCACTAATAGCGAAGAAATCGCAGAGCACGTAGACAATAAAAAACTGATGTGGGTTGAAACCGAACATTTTAGATTTGGCTGCGACCTGAAATCATGGAAAATACCGGTAAAGGAAAAGAAGATATACCTTGCTGAGCTAACCGAATTCGCTAAAGCATTCCCGCATCTTAATCCTAAAAAAATTAAAACTTTAGACCCATGGATGCGTATCCACTTAATGGCATGGCGTGCCGAAAACGCCTATCAACAGCTCTTAAAACTTTTTGGATGGAGTGAAGATCCTTTCCTCACTCTGCCTGCCGAAGATGTCTTTGCTGACGCTGTCGACAATAACTGGAACGACACCCTTGTTCAAGTTTGGAAGGATGGGCCAAAACGCAAAGAAGGCCTCCCACAATGGATTGGGCTTGGGCGCTATTTCGGAATGCCTATGAAGCATGAGGTGATGCTGTTAATCAATGAAGATGAAATCGGAACTTTGAAGCGCGACTACATTGGGCTACTCGACTCGCATCCGCAGCGATGGCATAACGACTGGCGACCTTTTGGTGAAAATCCTGTATCACGTTCAATGTGGTTCGGAATTGCAAGCAAGCCAGAGAAAATAAAACACGACCGCCATTTGCACAATGCAATGCTGCACAATGTCATTATTAATTTATTCGATGGCTACATGCTTTATTTGTATGAAGCTCCTGTCTGGATTCGCGTCGGTCTCGGCCATCATTTTACTCAGACAAATGACCCGCGCTACAACATGTATGACCTCGACGAAGGCATTACCGAATTTTCTGAAGACTCGAAAGAATGGTTAAAATCAATCAAGTTAATTGTCGCCAAAGATGACATTCAAGGGTTTGTAAATCTTGCGAAAATGAGAAGTTACGGTGACATCGATTTCGATGCGCATGTTGAGTCGTGGTCCAAAATAGTCTTTATGCAGCAACATGACCCCGTAAAATTTGCCAAATGGATTTTACTGCTAAAGAATAATCCTGAATTTACAGCTAATATCGACGCGCAACGTTCTGCTCTAAAAGAAGCATTCGGTTGGTCGTTTATGAAAGCCGACAACCTCTGGGTTGAATGGGTGAACAATTTAGTAATACCTAAAGAATGAGTAAGCGCGGCGAAAAACTGTACCTAGTATTAGCAGCCCTTTTTACAGGATCACTAATCGTTGCCAACCTTATCGCCAACAAATTCTTTTCAATCGAGCTGTTTGGCAAAACATTCATACTCTCTGCCGGCGTCATCCCCTACCCGCTAACTTTCTTAGTTACTGACTTGCTTTCTGAAATCTACGGCAAGGCAAGAGCGAACATGGTTGTACTTGGCGGACTAGTTGCCTCTTTGCTTGTCATCGCCACTCTAGCCATCGCTGACCTAATGCCAGCCATCGCTGACTCGGTAGTTGACGACTCAACTTTCCACACTGTTTTTGGCAACAGCTACCGCGTAATCGGCGCTTCCATGATTGCATATTTAATCGCTCAGCTAATCGATATTAAAATTTTCCATTTCTGGAAAAGCCTCACAAAGGGCAAACATCTTTGGCTGCGCAACAATGGCTCTACCGTCATCTCGCAATTCGTTGATTCAGCATTAGTAGTGTGGGTACTATTCGCCGGAATTTGGACGCCATCCCAAATGTCGATTGCTATCTTAGACTTATGGATTTTCAAATCGTTGATTGCTTTGATTGATACTCCACTATTTTATCTAGGCGCATTCACTCTACCAAAATGGCTCGAAAACCAAAATGAGTGAATTTGATTCTTACGTCGTGTTCGACACCGAAACTACAGGCATGCCCCCTGGCGCGCGCATTATTGAAATTGGTGCGCTAAAAATTATTGACAATACAATCGTCGACACCTTCGAAATTTTACTTAACCCTGAGTGTGACATTCCATTCAACGTCATTCGTGTTCACGGCATTGACAACTCAATGGTCGATAATTCGCCTGCCGCTGCCGATGCCTTACCTGACTTTATTGACTGGTGCGAAGACTTAGCGTTGGTGGGTCATAACGTTAGCTTTGACGCAGCCATGTTGGCTAGTGAACTCTGGCGTGCGAATTTGCCGACTGGCAAAAACGGCACTTATTGCACCCTATCAGCTTCCAGAAAATTGTTGCAACAGAAGTCCAACTCTCTTAGCGATTTAGTTTCTGCTTTAAGCTTACCTAATCAAACTTCTCACCGTGCCTTGGCCGATGCCGAGAACACTTATCATTTGTTGTTGCACATTATCGAGTTGCATGGCGCAGAAACATGTTGGAGTAAAATGGGGAATGGCGCCCCACTAAGCGGATTCCGGCCAAGCCAAGTTAAATTACCTAGACGTTTTCATGCGTTGCGCACCGCAGCCGAAAACAAAGGCTTGGTGACCATCGACTATCGACTTACAAATGGTCGCAATTATATTATTAAAGTACATCCTCGTCTGATTTATAACTCTGGTTCACGCATCATTATGGAAGCCGTATGCGATTCTAGCGGCGTTACAAAAACTTACTTATTAGATTCCATCCTAAGCATCGATAAAAGCTGAACACTACGCTATAATCCCCAACCTCAAAGGCCTGTTCAGCCTTTAATTTGTTCCTGCCGAAATATCGGTGGTGATTTTTCACCCCCATAATACCCTTTAAATAAATAGAAAAATGACTGACTCCGAAGTCAAAGAAAATAGCGAGAAAGAAACTGCAGAGGTTCCAGAACCTCAAGCGCATGTTGCACCCGCTTCTCCACCGGCACCTTCTCTAAATTCGCACTTTGTATTGCAGCCGTCTGTTGACGCTGCCACTATCGAGCGTGAAGATCTCGAAGATTATTTTTACGATTTGCAAGACGAAGTAGCGCGCCTACGCCGCGCACTAGCTCTTGATCCGCTTACTGGCCGTATCCCATCAAATGGTGGTTACGCTGCCCCTGGTGGTTTCTTGAAGCGCCAAAACGTCGCTGTATTCGTTGATGTACAAAACATGTACCACTCAGCGAAGAAATCTTTCGGCAGCAACCTTTCATACGCGCACATGCTTCGCGCCTGTGTTCGTAATCGTCGCCTAACTCGCGCATTCGCTTACGTAATCGAGCGCGATGGTCTTGACCAAGTTGGTTTCACTGACCATCTTCGCTACTGTGGCTTCGAAGTGCGCAAGCGCGAAGTCATCGAACGCATGGATGGCTCACGTAAAGCTGAATGGGAATTAGGCATGGCAATGGAAATGTTACGCATTGCAGACAAGGTTGACGTAATCGTCGTTGTGTCCGGCAATGGTGTGTTCGCTGACGTTGCTCCGCTTATTCAAGCGAAAGGTGTCAAGTTCGAGTGCTGTTCATTCCGCGAATCAATGAGTGACTTACTCATTGGCGCAGTTGACCAATACCACGTTCTTACCGAAGATCATCTTTACGAAAACAACCAAGACTAAGCGAAAGCAATAGCGCAGTCTTCCAGGCGCGCGCCATTCTTGTCGGCAACGGCAAATTTGCGAGAACCTGGTTTGCCACGCATGCTTGCAGAGGCGTAAACTCCGTCTTTGCGAATCGCATAAAAAGTCAAGCCGAAGTTTGGGCCTCCGTCCTTAAACAAAGCCGGCTGCCATTTTGAAGCGCGTTGTGCCTGTTGCGCAACGCGCTTCAATACGTGTAGGCACGCTTGTTCCGGACTGTCGCCGGCGCGCATTCGTTCTACCGCCAGCATTGAGCCGCAGCTTAGTATTGCAGCTTCGCCACGCCCAGTTGCGCCGGCCGTTCCGACTTCATTATCGCAATACATTCCTGCTCCGACTAATGGAGAATCGCCAATGCGGCCCGGTATTTTGAATGACAAGCCACTAGTAGTTGTGCAGCAACCAACGTCGCCTACGCTATTAACTGCCGAGCAATGAATTGTGCCCCAAGGTCTTGGCTCATCAGCAAGTGCCGGGTCTGCAGGAACAGTATCGTTGAGCGGCCACAAACGGTCATCATCGGTGCGCTTAGCTCGCCACTTCAACCATATTTCACGAGCGCGATCTGTAAGCAAATCTTCTGCCTTAAAACCATGGTCGATTGCAAACTGACGCGCGCCTTGGCCAACTAGATTTATATGATCGGTGCGATCCATTACCAATTCAGCAACTTGCGCTGGGTGCATTATGTCTTCTATGCAAGCCACGCTGCCGGCATTGTGAGTTGGTCCGTCCATGCATGAACTATCGAGCTGAACCACGCCCAATTCATTAGGCAATCCACCATACCCCACGGACAAGTCATCAGGGTCTGCCTCAACTACTGCGACGCCGCGCACTGCAGCCGAAACCGGGCGCATTTTCTCTTCGAGCATAAGTTGGTGAGCAATGCGAACTGTTTCTAACCCATTACCCGAGGCAATAGCCACACCGCTATGGTCACCAGCGGACGGCAATGGGGGCTGTGCGGTAGCCGCACCGAGTATGGGTGAAGCGGCCAAAGAAACCCCTGTAGCTTGCAAAAATTTACGGCGAGTGTAATCAGTCATGCAACTAGACTACAACAAACTTAGCTTCCATACCATTCCATTAACCGGCGCGGTGAAAATTTTAAGCGATAAAGTGATGGGAAAAGCATCCACGCGAAAAATGTTTTAATTGGGCTATCTACGAAGCGCCGCGAGCTAGTTTCAATGGTTGTTTGCAGAATTTGGGGTGTGGTTAGCGCATTTAAGCGTTTACTCAGTTCGATGTCTTCCATTAATTCTTGCTTAGGCACACCGCCGATTTGCTGCAGTAATTCTCGTTTCACGAAAATTGCTTGGTCGCCGTAAGGATGCCGCGTACGGCCAGAACGCCGATCGGCTAGCGCGAGACACCAACGCATAAGTGGTGAAGCACTATTCGGAGCCTGATGCTGAATGGTGAAGGCGCCCCACTTGCCACCCCCGCTGATGCATGCGCGAATATTTGGGACGGCACCCTTTGGCACTAAACAGTCAGCATGCACCATCCAAATGACGGTGGCGGAAGAAAGTTGCGATGCCGCGGCAAGTTGTACTCCACGTCCTGGAGCAGAATGCACTATCTCTACACCCTCGCGCTCAGCAATAGAAAGAGTGGCGTCTGTCGAACCGCCATCGCCAACAATAATTTGATCAACACCACCACGTTTCAATGAATGTATGCATTGACCAAGGTGGCTTTCTTCGAAAAAAGTAGGGACCACTGCGCATACTGTTATTTCTGTCATTAGCGCCGCCAAGAAATTATTTTCTTTAACAACTTTGCGACTCGAGGTGTTAAACGCGCTCCGCTAGCCTTGTCGCCTAAACGACTAAAAACTGAAGCAGTAGTTGGGTAGGCGTGAATAATCGAAGAGAACTCGCTAAGCCTCATTTCCTTTTGAATCGCTAAAGTCATTTCACCGATTAATTCCCCTGCACGATTTCCTACGATAGTGGCTCCTTGTACCAGGCCGCTTTTTCCTTCAAAAACAACTTTTACAAATCCGCTAGTTTCACCTTCGAGCAAATTACGATCTATGTTTTTAAAGTCAAAGCGTAATTCTTCTAGTCCTGGGTCGTCTGCGACATGCTTGCCAACATGCGCCAATTCTGGATCGCAATAAGTTGCCCAAGGTACTACTAGCTCGCTCAATTTGCCTTTGCCGAAGAAAAACGCATTGCGCACCACAATTCGTGCCATCGCATCTGCGGCATGAGTGAATTGATATTTACCAATCACATCGCCAGCGGCAAAAATACGAGAGTTTGAGGTGCGCAAGCCATCGTCTACTTTTATTCCGGATTTATCAAAACTAACATTGGCTTTATTTAAACCAATTCCATCGACATTTGGTGCGCGCCCTGCGGCAAGCAATATTTCATCGGCCTCGACTACGACCTTGCGTCCAGCGATTTCGAAATATATCTGCTTTGAATTGTCTCGGTCAGTAAATTGCTTAATTTTAGCACCCAAGTGCATGGCGATACCATCTTCAAGCAAGGCCTCATGCACTACCGCAGCGGCATCAGAGTCTTCGCGCGGCAACACTTGGTTGTCTAAAGCAATGATGCTAACCTGCGAACCAAATCTCGAAAAAGCCTGGGCCATCTCAACACCTATAGGGCCGGCGCCAATAACCGCTAAACGTGCCGGTAGTTTTTCTAGATTGAACAAATCATGATTAGACATTGGAGCAACCGAATCAATACCCTCTATTGGCAATGAAGCAGGATGTGCGCCAGTGGCAATCATGCAACGTTTAAAACGCAAAGCTCGCAGCGCTCCATCTGACAATTCGACATGAACAGTATCATCGTTTAAAAATTCACCGCGGCCGATAAAGACATCAACCCCTAAATCTGTAAAGCGCTGTGCTGAATCATGATGAGCGAGATCTGCGCGCAATTTTCGCAAACGCTGCATCACTTTAGGAAAATCAACTTCGCCACTTGCTGCGGCTACCCCGAAATCTGATGCTTCGCGGAGATAACGTAATCGATGCGAGGCGGCCAGCAGTGCCTTGGATGGGACGCATCCGTAGTTTAAGCAGTCACCACCCATCAGCTTTGATTCGATTAAAGCTACTTTGGCGCCGAGGCCTGCAGCAATTGCCGCGGCGACCAATCCTGCAGTGCCGCCTCCGATTACTACTAAATCATAAAGACGTTGTGGCTGAGGAGATTTCCAATCTCGAGGGCCAACAAGCTGTTGCAAGCTATCGTCGAATTCGTTGTTTTCTAGTAACATCGCATTAATTAGTTTCAACCGCTGCAGCGGCCAAGGCTTGTTTGGCGATGCGCGTAATTATTAATGTAACAACAAAAGTGGCGACCAAACCACTGTAGAACATTAAATCTTCAGTGCCCGACGCTAGATGGCCGATGTCGCCAGCAGCAGCTCCGATGTAAACATATAGCAATGTACCTGGTAGCATTCCGAGGAAAGAGCCTACCACATAATGGCGTAGTGAAATTCGCGTCAAGCCAAATGCGTAATTGATCAATGTGAAGGGGAACACTGGAGATAATCGGACCAAAAGCAAAATCTTGAAGCCTTGGGCCGCGATAGCCTCCTGCAATGATTCAAACTTGATTGAAGATGACATCTTCTTTTCAATTGCGGGGCGAAAGGATGTGCGTCCAAGTGCAAATGCAATTGTTGCTCCCAACACACTGGCAGGAGAAACTATTAACAATCCAAGCCAAGGGCCATAGAGAGCGCCAATCGCTAGGGTGGCGATTGAGCCTGGTATCATCAACACTGTAGCTATTGCATATACCAAGCCAACCACTACTGCCCCCCATGCTCCATGGCCTCGCACCCACTCAAAAGCGGTGGGAAGGCGTTCTTGAAGGACGAAAAACCATGCACATAACGCAACAGCAATTACAGCAATCAGTGTTAGCCCCTTCTTCATCAAACCTCTTGGACTAAAGAACCGCCACAGCTTGAACCAGCGCCAGCAGTGCAAGCGAAACAGTGGCCATCAACTGCAATAGACATAGACTCTGAGTCTATAGAGAGTAAGTCATCAATAGTTAGTTCGCGGTGGCTGCTATCAACCATTGCCAAGCCTTTAACTAGGTTAAAATCGCAATCAAATACTTTTCCGTCCCAGCGTAAACTTATCGCGCTACGGCACATTAAGCCTGGCAAGGTTTCAGGGTTGAAATTATCACGGAGTAGCTTCATGTACGAATCATATCGCTGCTCACGTTGTAGATAGTGTTCGAAGCGATGGATTGGTTGGTTGGTAATGGTAACCAAATTACTAAACTCAACGGAATACCGAGATCTCAACTCATGCCGGTAATCATCTTCCAATGCCTGTTGAGATGGCGGCAGGCTGTCGCCGATTGGGTTATACACTAGATTCAATTTAAGTAATGAGTCGGGCATGCCGTAGCCAACATCATTTAATTTTTGCAAGGCCGAAATGCTCGTTGAGAAAACCCCGTTGCCGCGCTGTTTATTTACATTTTCTTCTAAATAACATGGTAACGAACAAAACAACTCGATGCCGTGTTCAGCAAAAAAATGTGGCAAATCACTTTGATCCTTCTCACCTTGCACCGTCAAATTATGGCGAACCAATATCTTCCTTTGTAATTGATACGCTGCGCTGACCAATCTTCGAAAACCAGGGTTCAACTCTGGAGCACCGCCTGTTAAATCAAGAGTTTGAATATCGGGATTTGCAGCAAGCAAATCAATTACTCTATTTATCAGTGATGGCGATGCGTTGTATTCGTCTTGAGTTAAGCTCGGAGAAGATTCGACATGGCAATGCAGGCATGCTTGGTTACACAGTCGCCCCACATTGAACTGTAGGGTTGAAAAGCCTGCACGGCTTAATGGCGGAAAACCAAAGCCACTCATTAACAGCAGCCGCCACTCTTAGTATCGCCTTGTGACACATCAGAGCCAGAGTCGTCGAAGCAGGTGAACATCTTGCTGTAAGGCTCTTTATTAAAGGTCGCAAGCTGTCCTGCGTCTACAGCTACGCGCTCACCGCGAATGAAGACCATGCCGCTTTCGTCGCTAACTTCTTCGAATGGCCCGTTGTACATAACATCACCACCAGCGGCACAACATGGCGCAGATAGTGGGCGGTACGCGATAACCGTCAACGAACGAAATTCGATTTCCTCTACAATCTGCCACGCCTCTTTTTGCCGAACAACGCTTGTCACGCCGACGAAACCAGCATCAACAAATGCTTGAATAAAATCGGCTTCTTCGAATGCGCCAGAAATACACCCTGACCACAATTCTGAGTCTTTTTGCATTTCTTCTGGTACACGTGCGGAAGAAACGATGTCTGATATCACCGCCCTTCCGCCGGGTTTTAGGACGCGAAAAATCTCGTCAAAGAGCTGATGCTTGAGGCTTGGAGCGACTAAGTTTAGCACGCAATTTGAGACAACTACATCGACACTATTGTCGGCAATCATCGTTTCTTCGTTTTCAAGACGTGTCGCCTCTGCTTGCATTGTTTGCATGGAGTCGATATCTGACACTGTATTGCTTGCCAACCATCCATCTAATTTATCAAGATCGAGCTTTAAGTTTTCAATTTGACCTCTAAAAAACTGGGTGTTATTCCAGCCGATTTTGTCCGCCATTTGTTGCTGATGACCGCGTGCCAAATCAAGCATATCTGGTGTCATGTCAACGCCAATAACAGCGCCTTCTGGACCAACGATTTGGCTAGCTATATAGCATATTTTTCCGCCGCCTGAGCCTAAGTCTAAAACCGTCTCACCTTCGTTTACAAATTGTGAAGGGTCGCCACAGCCATAATCACGATCTAATATTTCTTGCGGCAACAATTCGAGATATTTACCGTCATAACTTACAGGACAACACAACTCGGGAACCACGGCTGTAGCACCTTCAGCGTAACGAGAAGATACAGCGTCGTTAACTGTACGCTGTGAAAGGTCTGAGAGTTTGTCTGATGTCATGATTTTCTGATTAGTAGTTTAACATTTCTTAGCATACATGCACCCCATTCACATGTTAGAGTGTCTTTATTACATGAATAATCATACAGTTTCGAACGTGATTATCGTGATGGCCAAACATTGGCAATCAGGACCTGTCAAAACACGCCTCGCTGCATCCATCGGCGAAGATGCTGCGCGCACTATTTACCGCCACGTTGCCAGCGAATTCTGGCAGCAAATCGAAAGTCCATACTGGCAACGACATTTATGGTCGGCTGATGACGACAGCTCTCTAGATTTATCAAATTGGTTGACGATGTCTGACTTGCTCGCAGTACAGACTGGGGTTGATTTAGGTGAACGCATGCTGAACGCCTTAACTCAAACCGACACGAATGGGTGGATTGCTGTTAGCGGAACAGATGCTCCTGAGCTTAGTGCTGACTATATCAATGAACTGTGCCACAAACTACAGGATTACGATGTTTGTATCGCTCCGACTTACGATGGTGGCTACGCAATGATCGCTATGAACACGGTTCATCGAAGTCTATTCGAAAACATTGAATGGAGCACTTCACGCGTTCTTGAACAAACATTGCTGGCTGCCCAAAAGCTAGGCCTCCGAGTTCATTGCGGCAACACAATTCGTGACCTCGACACTATCGATGATCTAAACGAGTTCGCGGCACGCGACTTTGGTTGGGCAAAGACTAATTATTAGCTTTGGGCGACCGCTGACGTAATTCGAGCTTTGTGACGTCCCACAAATCGATGCGCTCAGTGCCCGTATCGGTGCCGCGGCGGCGTCCACCTTCTGAGTGCGGCTTAATAGCTAATGATGTCGTGCGTACTCGAGGGTAAAGTAATTCGGCATTAAAAAGAAAGGTGCGTAGCTGATCTCTGCGAAATCCTTTATCGCCCTTTGCGAATTCGATTTTAAAAATCCTATCCTCGACATCACTGCGAGTGCGACTATTTACGTTTACATTAATGTCGCCCATCTGCGCGGTATATGCTTGCGTTTGAAAGTGCAAGCGAAACGACTGCTCGTCACTACCCTTTGGTGCTTTTTCGCGGCGCATCTCGAGATCGTCGCATTCCTCCCATATGGCTTTGTAGCGACGCTGATGAGAAAGTAAAGCGTCATCCCATTTTTGCAAATTGGATTCTGCCCACATGTTGCCAACCAATGCTGCTGCTGCCAAGCCAACTAGAGTGTAAAGCGTAGAGCGGTTATTCATGGTTTTTTAGTCAAATTAGGATTAACTGCAAGAATGTCAACTTCAACAGTCGCGGTTTTAGCCTCGGGCACGGAAGCTGGTTCGGTAGATGGGATTCGTACCTGACCAGTAGTGAAATCTTGCGCTTCCAAATTGCGTTGCAAACGATCGAAACGGCCAATTAATTGCCCGCTGCTGTCTGGGAAAATAGTAATGCCAAACTTAACTCCGACATGAGCTGGCTCATTTGCTGACTTATTGAAAGAAGTAAACTCGAACGATTCGATCATCCACTTACCTTGGTAGTCTGCCATCTCAACTTCGATGTGGTTCATCAGTAAGCGCCACGCCTCAAGACATGACTGCGGCATTTCAATAGCAGCTTCGCCCATTAACTGGTCAAGCTGATCTTTGGCCTTACCTACCTGGCGGTTAAGCAGGTGGATGTACTCTTCTACCGGCACATCATTCGCTGAAAAATCATTTTTTATTATCCATTCATCTGGATAATCGTCGGTGTTGATGACTTGTTCATTTAGGCGTTGCACTTTTTGTCGAGCTCTAGCGTAAATAACGGATGCGTCTGCGGACTTTTGTTGACTTAGTTTGACATCAATTGCCATGCCAAACGCGAAATAAAACACTAGCCCAACCATTGCCCAAGTCAAAGGCCCCTCAATACGCTCTATACCTCGAGCGTAGCGAAACTCTTCTTGACGGAAATTCATTTCTAGCGCTTCAGCGCCGACAGCACGTAACGCCGCGCCAAAAGCCTCTGCATTTGGCACAGTGTCGTTGGGCCCAGTAACACCGAGGTCGAGAGGAGAAACTTGCATGCTAAGCCCGGCGGACAAGTCTTCGGCGAGGCCAGGCAATTGGGCGCCGAGCAGATACAAAGGAAGTCCGCTGAAATTTAGGGCTGTCAAAACGCGGCGCAGCTCAGCTTCGAGGCTTTGCGTAAAAACCGAACGGTCAGCAGCTGAACATAAGTCAAGAGCTTCGTCAAATGAGAATCCGTAAGGTATTGAAGAGTCGCCACCAAGGTCTAACATCGAAGATTCGTTTGCCTCTTCTTCTTCACTAGACTCATCAGTATTTTCTTCTACCTCAACAGGTTCTTGGTCTGGAGATTTAACCCCTCGAACTAATTCGAGCCAGCCTTGAGGGATTGTTCGCGTGGCACACATCTGTCCACCTGGTGATAACACAATCAATTGCGAACACTCTGCTCCGATGTGCAGATAAGCTTCTTGATCGTTTACATCGTCGCCCGGCAATGATTTTAATGCGCTGTACAACGATGATATAGAAAGGTCAATAAGTGGCGGATCAAAACTCGCAGCATCACAAATGTCGAGTGCGGTTTGCAAACGAGTTTTGTTCAATGCGTTTACCGACATTGTTGATGTTGCACGGCCGTCATCTAACTCAAAAAAGTCAACAATGACATCTTCGATGTCTAAATGGTAAAGTTCGGATTCAATCTCAAACTTTATAACTTGGGCAACTTTGTCGCGATTGCTAAACGGTAGACCAAGCTCGCGGTTAAGAACTGCCGCGGATGACAAAGTTAAGCATATTTGATTACCCTTAAATCCTTTGCTGATTTCAGCGATGCGCTTAGCAATAGACTTTACATCTTCTACATCACTAGACGAAAACGCAACACTGCCTGCGCTACTTACGCTGTAACGCTTTGCAGTACCTTCGAGGACAACGTAATCGAAGCCATGAGAGTAGATGTGAATTCCGAGGCTGTTTGCCATAACTTGTGTATCAGATTAACGTTGCAGCGTCGTAAAATCTAGCTGTTGGGGCTGCCTTAAATCGGCAAATTGTTGACGCTGCTTAGAATCAAGAATTCTGGCAAGC
>Ga0257121_1001640_pt1 | contig 16627 bp, 17 predicted proteins | sample SI106_100metaG_FD_190180 | JGI IMG/M metagenome (GOLD analysis project Ga0257121, IMG submission 190180) | Marine microbial communities from Saanich Inlet, British Columbia, Canada - SI106_100 | ecosystem: Environmental > Aquatic > Marine > Inlet | place: Canada: British Columbia | collected... | reverse complement strand
AACTCTACTCCTCTCTTTTTCATTTCAGATACTGTAAATACAATATCATCAGTTGCAACTGCAATATGTTGACAACCAGGACCACCATAAAAATCTAAATACTCTTCAATCTGAGATTTCTTTTTTCCTTCTGCTGGCTCGTTAATTGGGAATTTAATTCTTCCATTTCCGTTAGTCATCACCTTACTCATTAATGCAGTAAATTGAGTAGAAATATCTTTATCATCAAAAGTTATCAAATTTGCAAATCCCATAGTTTCATTATAGAATTTTGCCCAAGTATTCATTTCTCCCCAACCTACATTTCCTACCATATGATCAATGTATTTCAATCCAACAGATTCAGGATTATAGTGTGATTCCCACTTTTCAAATCCTGGCATAAAAGTCCCATTATAGTTTTTACGCTCCACGAAAATATGAACGGTATCTCCATAAGCATGAATTCCTGCTCTTACAACTTCACCATCTTCATCTTTTTCAGTTCTTGGCTCAAAATAAGACTTAGCTCCTCTTTTAGTCGTTTCTTTCCAAGACTTTTTTGCATCCTCTACCCAAAGAGCAATTACTTTTACTCCATCACCATGTTTTGTAATATGTTCATCAATTGCAGTTTTATACGTTCCTGGCATAGGAGTTGTAAAAACCAATCTGATTTTATCCTGAACAACCACATAAGAAGTTCTATCCTTTATACCCGTTTCCAAACCTGCATACGCAAGAGATTGGAAACCTAATGCTGTTTTATAAAAATGAGCTGCTTGTTTTGCATTCCCAACATAATACTCTACATAATCAGTTCCTAAAATTGGCAAGAAATCCTCTGCATCAGGGAATATTTTTTCCAATCCGTAATTAAAATTTTTTACTTGTGTTAAATCTTTCATTTCAATGTGTTTTTATTTCCAACTTTTATAATAATCATCTACCTCCAGTTTCAATGCTTCTTCTGTAATCATAAGAGGATTGAATGGATCAATCATAACTGCAAGTTCTTCAGTAGATTTTTTTCCAACACTTCTTTCAATTGCACCAGGATGAGGTCCGTGAGGAATCCCTCCAGGATGCAAAGTAATTTGTCCTTTTTGTATATTGTTTCTACTCATAAAATCACCATCAACATAATACAAAAGTTCCTCAGAATCAATATTTGAATGGTGATAAGGTGCTGGAATTGCTTCCGGGTGATAATCGTATAATCTAGGAACAAATGAGCAAACCACAAAACCTGCTGCTTCCCATTGCTGATGAATTGGAGGTGGTAAATGAATTCTACCGGTTATTGGCTCAAAATTAAAAATTGAGAATGCATAAGGATAATGAAATCCATCCCAACCAACTACATCAAAAGGATGATTTTCATGTGTATATTCCCAAATAATACCTTGTTTTTTTGACAATACTTTAAATTCTCCTTTTTCATCATGAGTTTGTAAATCCTCCGGCAATCTGAAATCTCTTTCGCAAAATGGAGAATGTTCTAATAATTGACCAAAATGGTTTCTATATCCTTTTGGAGTGAAGATTGGAGAAAACGATTCTACAAAAAGTAATCTGTTATCTTCTGTATCAAAATCAATTTGATAAGTTACTCCTCTAGGGATAATAAGGTAATCACCATATTTGAATTCAATTTTTCCATACATAGTTATTAACTTTCCACTTCCTTCATGGACAAACAACATCTCATCAGAATCAGAATTTCTAAAGAAATAATCCTTTGAAGAAGACTTAGGACGAGCTAAACCAATATGTAAATCAGAATTTGCAAAAAGTACTTTTCTACTCTCCAAATAATCATCTTCTTGTGGAATTGAAAATCCTTGAAAACTCATAGCTTTCATATTTTTTTCAATAGCAATTTTTGGGGTAGTGTCTCTAAGTTTTTTTATCTCAGAAACTACAGTTGGTGGGTATAAGTGATAAATTAATGACGACATTCCTGCAAATCCTGCAGTTCCGAAAAGCTCTTCTTGATAAAGACTCCCATCTTCCTTTTTAAAGGTAGTGTGTCTTTTATGTGGCATATCACCTAACTTATGATATCTTGGCATACTGTTATTTTCTATAAAATTAATTTTACAAAATAAGGCAGAACACTATATATAAAACATGATATTTGTCACAGTTGACAAATCATTGCATAGTTGGATTATTAATCTTAATCTATTAAACACCTTTCTAGAATATCTATGAAGTTCTAGCATTTAGTGAGTTAAAAATCTTTTTTCTTACTTTTAGAAACAATCATTTTTAAAGGTATAAACATCCAAAGCATTAGCATGATTGATGTAATTAACATTCCAACAGAAGTGCCAAAGAAATTCTGCAAAACAGCGCCAGTATAACCTAACAATGCTGAGATATCTAATTTAAGAATTATCAGTATCCTTGATAAATCAATCGGGTTAAAAACACTTGCTCCAAGCGCAAAATATTCCAATGGATATTCGTCAAATATTACAAGTGAAACTAGAAATAACCCATCATAAATTACTGCCGTAAAAAGCCAAGCAAGTATAGCAAAACCAATTCCTTTTATTTTATCCTCATTAGCAAGAGCTATATTATAAGAAATAGCTGTAAAAATAAAGGTAAGCACTCCCCCCACTATAAGTATTGATATAAAGTCAAAAATATCTGCTGACATAAATATTCCATAAGATAAAAAAGGAATTCCTAAACCTGCTACAAGACTTAATGTAAGCGAGATTGAGAGACCTAAAAACTGTCCCAAAAAGATAGTTCTTCTTTTTAAAGGTTGTGCCAATAATAGTTCCACAAACTCTTTTGAATTATAGTGATACATTGCTCCAAAAATTGCTCCAATTAAAGGAGTTAAAACCACAATAACATTCATAAGTGTAATGATAGATTTTGATAAATCATTATTAAGGAAAAGTAATACAAATCCTAAAAATAAATAGAAGAAGAAATAGATGTAGCTCCACTTACTTCTCATCAAATCGTAAAAACTATATTTTAATATTTTAATCATTTGATTTCTGTATTATGTTTGCAATTGCATGTTCTAAATTCCCCTCATTTGTTTCTTCTTTTAATGATTCTATTGTGCCATTAAAAGATACATTCCCTTCAAGCAAAAACACAATCTCATCTGAAATTTCCTCTATAAAACTCATAATATGAGATGTAATTATTATTGTTTTATTTTTAGATTTTTCAGCAATAATGAGTTTTTTGAGTTCAATAAGCGATAAAGGATCTAATCCAGTGGTTGGCTCATCCAATATAATAATTGGAGAATCGAACATAAAAGTAAGTACAATGTTTACTTTCTGTTTTGTGCCTCCTGAAAGAGTAGCTAATTTCTTATTTAAAGAATCCTCTAAATCAAATAACTTTATAAGTTCAGTTTCTTTTGTTTGTTGAGGTCTTAATGTTTTTATCATTTCTATTAGCTCTACTACCCTAAGATTAGGAGGGAAATTGGCTATTTGTGGCATATAAGAAATCTTTTTCCTGTAAATCCATTTGCCAATTATTTCTTCATTATTTAATTTTATAGAGCCACTGTTGGGTATTACCATTCCTAAAATACATTTAATAAGTGTAGTTTTTCCTGAACCATTTGGACCTAATACTGCAAAAATTCCTTCACCCAAAGCGCTCATATTTAGCCCATCAAGAACTTTTAGTTTTCCAAAACTTTTATGTAGATTCTCAATTGTTATCATTTGTTTATTCTTTTTAGAACAGGTTTAAAATCCTGCAATTCTTTTGGTGTAAATATTGGTGATACTTTCTCAGAAAAATTTACAATATCAATAAATAGACTTCTATGTAAAATTATAGTTTCGGGAGTTTTATTAACGACATATGAAAACAATTTTACAGGACGATAGGGAACATCTCCAACACCATTTTTATCTAAATCATATCCCGTATAACCACTCCAATAATTTCCATTAAACATATTCCCATTTTGCCTTCCCTGATAAGAAATATCAAATGTATTATTTAGAAAATCATTATTATAAAATATATTATCATAACACCCCCCAGTAATTTTTGTAGCCCAACCATTGCTTTTGAAAATATTATTGAAATAATTAACCCTAGTTGAGCCTTCTGCATTTATACCTATAGTGTTTTGAATAAAAGTATTATTAGATATTTCTGCATCATAAATCTCTTTAAGCAATAATCCATAAGATGCTGTTCCCCAGTTATATTGAAATATATTGTTTGTCATAACTATATCTTTTGAAAACATAACAGCAACTCCAGCTCCATTTCTCTCAAAAATATTATCTTGATAACTATTACTATTTGAGAACATAAAGTGCAATCCATATCGAACATGGTTTCTACTTTCATTTTTGTAAGTATTACTATTTTTTACAAATTCTAAATATATTCCATCACGCATTTGAGAAATGGTATTACCATATATTTCTACATTATTTGAGTGCCACAAATGAATACCATTACCCGAACTTATTTCATCTTTTGCATTCCCATTAATTACATTATTTCTAACAATTCCGTTCTCTGATTTTTGAATAAGAATTGCAAAAAAAGGATTATTGAATGTGTTATTTTCAAAAATAAAGTTTGAGATCCTAAATGTATAAATTCCTGAAATATCTTTTGTGTAAGAAGTTTTTATATTATTGATTGTAAAACCAGAAATGCTAACACTATCGGCAATAACATTAAAACATCCACCTTTAAAATCAGCATCAATAATTGCCTCTTCCCCAATCAATGTTAGTGGTTTATCAATTATAATATCATGTTCTTTATACAAGCCTTTTGAAACAATAATAGTATCGTGAGTATTGGCATTACTTATAGCATTAGAAACGTTAGTAAAATTACAATTATCACAAACAATAATGTTTTGGGCAGATACTTGCCAAAACAGAAAACATAAAAAGAAGATGGATAGGTTTTTTTTCATGATGTACTATTAAATAGGGTTTATCTCTTAAAACAATCTATCTCATAACTTTAAATTCTGTTTTTATTTCATTCCAATTATATAGTTGCCCGCCCTTTTCAATTTTAGCTTGTAAAGCTAATTCTTTTGTCTTAAAAGCAGTTAAGTTTCTTCCCATTGGACTAGGTAAAGCTTTGCTTATTAGAAATGTACACTCTTTTGCATTATATAAATCAGATGGAGTATTAAATACATTAGTAAGGTAAAGCTCGTATTTTTCAACATCCGTTCTCGCCATCTCATTTAGCATACATTCAATAGCATCATAAACAAAAACTTTTCCTTTTGTGGTAACAATTTCAGCAGCATGTTGCCTATCTACAATATGCATTTTACAATAATGACAATCATCACTACCATAGTTTATTTCTTTTGGTTCTATAGAACATGAAGACAATAAAGCGATAAAAAAAATAGATAATTCAAATTTTCTTGTAGTTTTCTTTTTATTAAAGATATACCAGCTTTTGGAATAATTTTCTTCTTTTTTAGCTGTAACAAAAGCAAGTAAGGAAAGAAAAATTCCTGTTAATAAAAAATAAGATCCAGATGTAGGTATTGATGTTGCTGTAAAGTTTAGAATAGTTTTTCTGCCAATAAGTGGAGGTTGATAAGCCATAGGATTTCCAAACTCATCTAGAAATTTTATTGCAGCATGAGAATCTAAATTATGCCCGTAATTATATTCCCATAACCAAAAATCATACATTCCTAAAACACCTAATATACACATCATAAAAAACCACGTGATGTATAATTTCCTCTTCCTACTTAATCCAAATAAAACACCTAAAATTATCATAAAGCCTACAATAAATGGAAAGATCTTAAATTCAGGAATAAAATCAGGAATCTCAGCCATACCAATATAATGATTCATTAAATTTATATTTTTCAAATCATTAGGATTCATATCTACTATTTTATTAATCCAGATATTCATTCCTAATGGCTCAGGGTATTGAGGAGCTCCTAATGTTATTTGCCACATTGGCATTACAAATAATGCAAACAATAGTAAGGGTCCTATAATCATTAATATTTGAGATTTTCTCATCTTCATTTTTTTAGTTTTAGAAAAGAAACGGATATCTTTATAGATTACATTGATATCCGTTTCCTGTTAAATGACAGCATTAACCAAGCGTATCACTTATATTACTCGTCATCTAATGACCAACTTAGTTTGATGTTAGAATTTCTTGGGGAGACTCTAACATAGCCTTGCATTTCCTGATGTAAGGCTGAACAGAAATCAGTACAATAAAATGGCCAAACTCCTTCTCCTTTTGGTTCCCAAATAAATGTTTCGGTTTGCCCGGGCATAATTAACAATTCAGATGTATTTGCTCCAATCATTGCTATTCCATGTGGCACATCATAATCCTGTTCAAGATTAGTAACATGAAAATAAACTTTATCACCAACTTTTACTCCTTCAATATTGTCAGGTGCAAAATGGCTTCTAATAGAAGTCATATAAATATGTACTTCATTCCCGTTTCTAACAACTTTAACATCTTTCTCACTCTTTGTTACATGGGGATGATGATTATCCTCTAGGTTATAGATTTTTTTCGACTTATTCTTTATTATTTCAGCTGGAATAGCTGCTGCATAATGAGGTTCCCCAATTGTTGGGAAATCTGACAACAATTCCATTTTGTCTCCTGATATATCGTATAATTGAGCTGAATGACATACTTCAGGACCTGTTGGCAAATAACGATCTTTTGTTATCTTATTTAATACAACCATGTATTTTCCAAATGGTTTCTGTGAATTACCTCCAGGAATCATTAAATGTCCAGGAGAATAATACGTAGGTTTCTTATCAAGCACTTCCCAAGTTCCTAATTTCCATTTTACTACTTCAGAAGATATAAAAAATGTAGTATAAGCATTCCCTTTATTGTCAAATTCTGTATGAAGAGGTCCCAATCCAGGCTGCTTAACTACTCCTGCAAGTGCATCTTCAAAATTAATTATTGGAATTCCATAAGCTTCTCCATCAAATTTTTTATTTTCAATGGCATCTATCATTTTTGTGAATGAATGAATTGTTACATTAGCAGATAATTTTCCACTACCTACAATATACTCTCCGCTAGGATCAACATCGCATCCGTGTGGCGATTTTGGCATAGGTAAGAAGTAAACTAAACCTGGCAATTCAGATGGATCAAGAATCCTAACTTCACTTTCCATCGTAGTGGTCGCCATTTGTGTGTGCTCATCATATACATTATGCGCATATTTAGTTTTCATAGTTGAAAACTTACCTGCCTTAATATATTCCTCTGCTTTTTTCCAGTTTACTGCTGCAATAAAATCTTTATCTCTTTGTGATGCATTTACTTCAAGCAAGGTATGGCTTTCCTCAACATTATAAGTGGAAAAAAACATCCATCCATGAGATTTCCCTCTCCCTGGATGAGCTTTATCATAATCAAATCCTGGCATCATAATTTGAAAAGATAGATCCATTTCTCCTGAATCTTGATCTACACCAACGAATGACAATACTCCTTTGAAGTTTCCTTTGTATTCATTAATTGGCATATCCCTTTGCGGAACCGGAACTGCAAAGCGTGTTCCTGCTACAACATATTCTGTATTATCTGTGACATAAGGAGAACTATGGTTTCCTGCCGAATTAGGCAGTTCAATGATTTCTGCAGTTTCAAAAGTAGTTAAATCAATTCGAGCAATTCTTGGCGTATTGTTCTCATTAATAAAACACCATCTACCATCCAATTCTCCATTTGTTTGTGAAATATCAGGGTGGTGAGCATCACCCCAAGGTATAAATCCATAAGAGGTGTTCAGCATTGGCTTTGTTTCTTCATTATAGCCATATGCTTTTTCAGCATCTTGAGAAAATACAGGAATGACCTTAAATAGTCTCCCTGAAGGTAAACCATGCACAGCTAATTGCCCACTAAATCCTCCTGATAAGAAAGCATAATATTCATCATGTTCCCCTGGGGCTACATATACTTTTTCAGCTGTACTACTGTTTAATGCACCTTTATTTGAGTTCCCCCACCAACTTACAAACAGGACTGATATACCTATAATTCCGATTATTAAAATATTTTTTTTCATTGTTTTATTGTTTTTTGGGTTAATAAATCTTTTCTATATATCGTTTTGTCTAAAAAACTCTAGTATCGCTCTTGTTTCAGATTCTGTTAAACTTTGGTTTGCCATTGGCGACATGTATTCCATTAATAATTGTTTTGCCAATTGGTTTTCTTTTACCATCTCATCAGGATTCATTATCATATTCATAATCCATTCTGGCGTTCTTCTTTTGGTAACACCCGTCATTGCTGGTCCAATTTTTCTTTTATCCATTTTATGACAAGCAGTACATTTAGTTTCAAAAAGGATTGAACCTTCAGACGCTAAAGCATCATCAATTTTTCCACTTATATCAACTGAAGTGATTGGTCCAATTCCTTTATCTTGCATTGGATCAATTTCTTTTGTTTCCACAACTTTTACTTCTTCAGATGTTGTTTTATCCCCTCCGTCACCTCCACATGATGATAAGAAAAAAGTAGCTAGAAATCCTAAAGCTAAAATTTTATTTATATTTTTCATTTTTTTGTTTTTTAAATTAATATTATAGTAAAATTACTTTGTCAATTACATTAACAATTCCATTTGAGGTTTGTACTGAACCTAGGATTTTACAACCATTAATAAATACATCTTCACCTTCAACGGTTACTTCTAAATAGTCTCCTGTTGCATTATAAATTTCTCTTCCTTTTCTTGCTTCTTTCTTTAATCTTTGGATATCGTAAGAGCCAGGTGCAGCATGCCTTGTTAAGATAGTTGTTAAAGTTCCGATATTTTCTGGTTTTAACAAATCCTCAACAGTCCCTTCTGGAAGATCATCAAATGCAGCATTAGTAGGCGCAAAAACCGTAAGAGGCCCTGCATTTACTAATATATGTTCAATGTGTGCAGCTTGTACTGCAACAACCAAAGTTGAATGGTCTTTTGAACCAATTGCTACTTGTAAAATATTAAGTTCTGAATCTTCATCCACCACACCAGCCTGACCTAACGGTGTGTTTCCCTCGGCAGCCGAGATACTATTAGTTGTTTTGACATTAGTACCTCCACCACATGCAACAAATAAAGAAACTGTTGCGATAATTAATAATGATTGATGTTTTTTCATGATTTCTTTTGTTATAAGTTAATATGGGACAAAAATATATCGACTGAAAAGATCAGAATATGACATCTGTCATTGTATTGGTTTTACGCTTTTTTCCATCTCTATTGCTTTCGGAAATAAGATATTATTCTCCAAATGAATATGAATGTGTAAATCATCTTGAAACTCTTTTAAATGATGATAAAGCGCTTTATAAGTATTGCAAGCGTGTTCTGGTGGTGTGAAATTATTACTTAACTTTTCAATCTTCTTAAAAACATCTCCGGCAATATCATGTTCATGTTCCATCATCCTGATTGGATTTTGAACTGATCCAAAAGGAACTTGGATTTTTTCTCCATTTCTCTGAGCAATTGCACAATCTATAATGTGAGGAAACAGAATCCCTTCTTCTTTCATAAGATGTTGTTGTAACTCCATAGAAACTTCATGAAACAGCTTTGCAATTTCGATATTCTCAGGGTTATGATTACCATGAACTTTAGCAACTTTATTAGCAAATTCTGAAATGATTGGGAGTGATTCTTTTACATAAACATGATGAGTTTCCAAAATATGGTTCGTTAAAATATCTAGTTCCATTGTATCAAAATCACTATCTGCTTTTGTTGCATCTAACATTTCAATCTCCTTAAAGATTGTTGACGCTTCTATCTCTGTCGCTTTACATGCTTCTGTAACTGGCTTTCCACCTCCGCAACAAAAATCTATTCCGTATTTTTTAAAAATTGTTGCAGTTCTCATATCTGAGGCAACAATTTGTGCTACTGTTTTATTTTCCATTGTTTGTTTTTTAAATTATTAATACCGTAAAATTAAGTGTCACACTATATATAAAACATGATATATGTCACTCATTAAATATCTTATAAAAATTATAAATTTATGCTTTGGTGGACGCACAGAGATTATAATGAATTATGGAAACCTTTCCTTTGGAACTTCAAGATGTAGGAAAACTTTGAATAAGCACAGAAATAATCAATGAAGATGGAGCAGAAAAGGACGCTTATTCAATATGGCAGATTGTTTTAAACAAATAGTTTGAAAAAATTCGAAATAAGGATCGAAAGGTCCACCAAAATATAAAAGAAAAAAGTCGGGGTAGCAGGATTACAACCTAACACCTATTTACATGATTACAACAAGCTTTCAAACTACAAATTGCTCCGCTTTTTGCACCGCTAATCAATCTACTAAACTTTTTTATTGACACCTACTTAATTTTAGACTTTGTGAAAGTGTTGTTTAAAACAAGAATCAGTTGAATTAATTTAAAGATAAATAAATCATAATATCTGAGAAAACCAGGAATTTTTCTTTTTATATCTAAAAGTAAAGCAATTCTCATTTCATCTGTATTGTTTTGTACCTCATGTAAATAAGTGTCGTCAAACAAAACAGACTTACCTTCCTTCCAGAAATAATCTTTTCCATCAACAATTAATTTACACTCTCCTTCTTTTGGAATACTTAGAGCTAGCTGATATCTAATTATGCCTTTATAAGGACCAACATGAGGAGGTATAATTTTTCCTGGAGATAAAATAGAAAAATAAGCACTTTTCACTCCTCTCAAACCCTTTAATATAGCAGTTGTTTTAGAGCACATCTTGATATTTTCTTTATGCCAAGAATTATACAATAACAAAGTTATTAAACTCCACGAGACCCCATCATTATCTGAAATATACGACTGACCATTATCTACTTCATGAAACTTTGGAAGGGTTTTCCCCGATTTAACAATGCGCTCTACCTCTAATTTTATCACTTCCCAATTCTCTTCTAAAATTCTATAGTCAGGGAAGAACTCATCTAATTCCAAATACGGAGGAGTTTTAATTCTTGAATTATAATACTTTAAGTTCTTATCCCGAAAGAATCTAAACAACCAATTTCTGTTTTTTTGCATTAATTAAATTCTCTAAAATGTTTGTTTATAGAATAAGTACATATTAATATTATAGAATTCGACATAACCTTATTGACTCAAACAATATAACATTGATAATATTGAAGCCATGCAACTGGTTCCAAAGAAGTAGATAATATATCTCATATTTACACAAGCAATATTTAACGCATTTCCAATTGAAGCAAGATAAGCAATAACTAATATTATAATAAATGTTGGGAAGTCGTTAAGTTTACTTACATAATAAATAGCGATTGCCGCTAATTCTGTTTGGAGAATTATGATAATTGGAGTCAAACCAATCCTTTTCTTGTCAAGATCTATCCAAAGATTCTCACTCTGTATCATTTTAATAATCTGTATCATTTTAATAAACTATCTAGATCTATTAACAGACATAATCTTATTCCCTATAATAAAGAATAAAACCACAATTAATATACTTCCTATTGTATTCATGATATGTTTTATATGTTAGAAATATTGATTACAAAATAAAAACTGTTAAATAGAATAAACAATGTTATTAATCATTAGTGGATTATGACATATATCATATATCCTAATATATATTTTATATAATTTTGCGATATGTTCAAGAAAAATTATAATAACAAATGTCACGAATGTGAAAATAAAGAGAACTCGATATTTTGTAACATAGGGAACAATGATTCAGAAAGCCTTTCCGTATATAAAGGAGTTAATCTATATAAAAGAGGACACATTATATTCCTTGAGGGAACTTTACCTACAGGTCTATATTGTATAAGAACAGGAAAGATTAAAATTACAAAAATAGGATTAGATGGAAAGCAACAAGCTTTACGATTCTTGAAAGAAGGAGATGTAATAGGATATAGATCTTTAATCTCAGATGACAGATATCAAGCCTCAGCAATAGCACTCGAAGATTCAGAAGTTTGTTTCTTCCAAAAAAACATTATAGATCAAACCTTAAGAGATAATATTCTCGTAAAAGATGAGATTATTAAACGCATGGCGAATGATATAAAATTATCTGAAAGAAATATAGTAGATTTAGCTCAGAGATCTGTTAAGCAGCGCATATGCACTTCATTATTAAATTTAATAGAGATATATGGATTTAAAAAAGATCAAAAAACAATTAACATGAGAATAAGCAGAAAACAGATCTCAGAAATAGTTGGCACTACACCAGAAACAACATCGAGACTATTCTCTGAATTAATTCAAGAAAAGATTATCTCAAGTAAGAGAAATGACTTAGAGATCATTAATATCAGTCAGTTAAAAAGATCATCAGAATTCTAAGAAACAAAAGTCGGGGTATCAGGATTACAACCTTAGATTCAATAATTTCCTAAAAAAGTTCGAAATAAGGACCGAGAGGTCCACATCACAGTAAGGTAATCCCTTGTATATCAATAATATATAAGGGATTTCTTTTTATTGTTGTCGGAATGGTTGTCGGTTTGTTGATGACAATTCACTTATTCTACTTCAGAGTTTTTCTCAAAACTACCATCACTAAAAATATAAAATAGAATTATATTATCCTTAGGTATTGATCTTCTAACTAAAATCTACTAATACAAACTTAAAAAATTAATTGGATTTCTTGATTAAAAAATGCTTTCTAAAATAATTTTATTTTTCTTTAGAAATAGCCATAGCTACAAACGTGATAGCTACTGCAGCGAATCCAATTGAAACAAGAACATTAGCGTATGGATATGAATTATGCTTAAAAAATCCCCCAACACATAATAATGCTATTGATATATAATTTAGTTTTCTCATAAAGCAAACTTACAAAAAATTAATAGGAAATTTTGAAGAGAAAAAAGTTGGAGTTTTTTCATAGTTATTTATTTAAAATTATTTTTCTTGATATTTTTTGTTTTTCTTCTAAAGCACATCCTTGAACTGTCTCTTCAGAATCAAAAATACAAGTAATATGTTACCAAAGGATACTTTAATAAATCAATATCTAAATTGTTTTCTATTGTAATAAATTCATTGTAAACCTGTCATATCTTAGAACTCCATGATTAACACTCAAAATAACATAGGACTGTAAATTTTACAGTATATTTGTCTTAAAAAATATCATTATAATGAAAAAAGTATTAGATTTGACCAGAATTATTTTAGTTGTCTCAATGACAATTACTTTTTGCAATTCTTGTAATAACAAACAACAAACTTCAGATAATGTAGTTTCAAAATCTAACGAGATGAGAACAGAAGAACTTATAGAAGCTAATAATCAGTTATATGATGGACTAAATGCAATGTTTAACGGCAATCTGGAACCTTTGAACGATCTTTGGTCACATACCGATTCAATTACTTACATGGGGCCTTTTGGAGGTTGTCTAAAAGGTTGGAATGAGGTGAATAAAGAATTTAAAAATGTAGCTGCAATGAAATTAGGAGGTAAAATTATCTGCAATGACTTGCATGTATATGCGGGAACAGATTTAGGATATACTACTTGTGTAGAAGAAGGTGAAAATATAGGTCCAGACGGAAAACTACTAAGCGTAAGCCATAGAGCCACAAATATTTTTCATTTGGAAAACGGCAAATGGAGATTGATTCATCATCACACCGACATCTCGTCACAGCTGGAAAAGGCCTTTGATAAGGAAATAGACTAACAACTGTTTTATTCTGAATAAACTTAAGTCACGAATAAATAGGGGGGGGAATTGTCGGGGTAGCAGGATTCGAACCCTATACTAAAAACTACAAATCAAATTTTATTCAAGAATTATTTTCTTCTCTACCGTTCCATCTTCATAGATGTAAAAGAGAGGTTGATTTTTCTTCTCTTTTATTTCTCTTCCTAACAGGTTTGTCATTTTAACAACTCTATTATTTGAATTAGTTATCAGTCTATCTGAAATCTCGTCATTTACATTACTAATTACTGATTGTTCGATTACTTCAATATTATCTATCCCAATTACAAACTGATTGTAATTATTATTTCTGAATCCAATATGTATAGTTTGACCTGAATAAGCTGTTATATCAACATCAATAGTAGCCCATCCTTCTCCACCAATGTATGGTTCTCCAATTCCTGTTGAATTATACAATGCTGTAGAGTTTAAAAAATCTACAGGAGTGTTTCCCAAAGATACATATATTTCGACTCCATCTATAGAATTTACATCACCTGCCGCTGCATCAAATCTTAACGTCTTTTCATCAGAATTATTTGATAATGTTATAGCTGGAGTAACCATCCATTTGTCTGCAATTGATGGAGAAGTAAAAAGTGATGGGCTACCAGCAAAAGTAAATCCCAAGTAATTCACACCCTTAAAGGAAGCTTGATTTGGAAAAAAAGTGGTAAGCATCGGGCTTACCATATTTAAGTCTAAATCATACGTTGTAAAATTTACAGGAATAGATCCAGAATTAAAGTCTTCAGAAAATACTATGTTTTGTGCATGAACTTGTATAAAGTTTAATACTAGAATTGTAACAAGAATATTTTTAATCATCATTTATTTTTTAATTAATTTTTGCAATTATAATAATATTAAATGGAATATTTTTACATAAAACTTTTAAAAAAAATATTACAAAAAAGCTATAAAAAAGCTCGAAAAAAGTTCGAAATAAGGACCGAGAGGTCCACCAAAAAGAAACCCACTCATATGAGTGGGTTTTATTATTTAGGTATCTTTAACATCATATCTATTCCAAAGGTCATATCATCAATATGTCCAATTACTTTTTCAGATTTTACATGAATATGCATATTTGTTGTATGATGTGTGAAAATAGCATGATGTTTATTCGAATAAAAACCTAACATTTCAGCCTCTTGGTTTTCAAGAGTACCATACAATCCTGAGTGAATATGTTTCTCATGAGAATGTTCCGTGTCATCCTCAGGCCAATCTATAATATGCCAGTCAAATGATTTAGCAATACCCTCAATCATAAATGGAAATGGTTTGTCAGTATTTATTCCTTTCTTTAAAGCAATTTCCTCTACAAACACCTCAAAATCTTCATAAGTTATAATAGTGTTTGGGATATTAATTGATATCCATTCTTCTACTGAAGCGTAAACCAATAAAGACGCATTCTTGTTAAATGTAGTGTCAATGAACATTGATTTAATTGTATCAAGAGTACTAACAGAAGAAACAAAGACATTACTATTTATTACCAGAACCTCTCCTTTTAATTCTTCTACAGCTCCTAAAGCATATAAATAATTAATTTCATTAATTTCGGATAAAGAAATCTTTGCTGATAAATCTCCTTTGTGCATCATGTTTTTTAAAGCTCCTTTATAATCTACTTTAAATGAAGGAGTAGATTTTGGATTACATGATGTAATCAATATAAATAATATCAAGAATGTTCTCATATATCTATTTAATAATAGTTAATTACTATTTATTAGGATCCGAAAAGTCTGGATTTGCTAAATAAGTATAATCAGTAAATGTATTTAAGTAGGCTATTAAGTCTACTTTTTCTTGATCAGTCAATTCAAGGCCTTCAGTAAAGTGCATCATTTCTTCATCCAAATTTGGAGAAAGAGAATCAACACCACTATTATAATGATCTATTACTTCCTCTAAGGTAGCAAATCTTCCATCATGCATATACGGTGCTGTTTGTGCTATATTCCTTAGGGTTGTAACTTTAAACTTGCCCTCATCTGAAGCCAAGCCAGTTACTTTTCCAAGTCCAATATCATCAAAAGTTGCATCCAAACCATTATTTCTGAAAGTAAAATCTGTTAACATTGGACCTGAATGACAATGAACACATTCTGCTTTGTCAAAAAACAAATCAAATCCTCTTTCTTCTGAGTCAGTAAAAATATCTTCAGAACCATAAAAGAATCTATCAAATCTAGAATTAAATGAAACCATGGTTCTCTCAAATTGAGCTATTGCTTTTGAAACCAAAACAGAATCTATTGTTTTTGTTCCAAATGCTTTCTTAAATAATTCTGGATATTCTGCATCATTTTGAAGTCTTGCTTCTACTTCTGGCCATGTAGTGTTCAATTCTACCTCATTAACTACCGGACCAAATGCTTGGTCTTCTAAAGAAACTGCACGACCATCCCAAAAGAATAAATCATCCCATGCAGAATTAATAATCGCCATTGCTTGCCTGTCTCCCAAATCACCAGTAATTCCTTCAGAAAACTGATTGTTATCTGAAAAAGCAAGTTCCTGAGCATGACAAGAAGCACAAGCCATAGTGTTATCACCTGATAATTTCTTTTCGTAAAATAATTTTCTACCCAAAGCGATTCCCTCTTTTGTAAGTGGATTGTCAGCAGGAATAGGCATTGGGCCTGATAATGCAAAATTATTTACAAAATCTGGAACATTTACTGAATGTGCAGTTGGAGATGGATTAATTGGTGTAATTTCTTCTCCATCTTTTTTACAGGATGCTACAAATATTGACATCACTAATAATGCTAATATATAATTTTTATTCTTCATAATTTATTTTTTAATAAAAACAGTATTGTACTTGGCAGTTTTTACAATATAAGTTCCTT
>Ga0257121_1001635_pt1 | contig 16662 bp, 17 predicted proteins | sample SI106_100metaG_FD_190180 | JGI IMG/M metagenome (GOLD analysis project Ga0257121, IMG submission 190180) | Marine microbial communities from Saanich Inlet, British Columbia, Canada - SI106_100 | ecosystem: Environmental > Aquatic > Marine > Inlet | place: Canada: British Columbia | collected... | reverse complement strand
CCACCTGGACGCCTTATGGGGCATGCAGGAGCGATTGTAAATTCCAGCGGAGAGAGTGCTGCAGAAAAAGTAATTATGCTTAAAGATGTAGGAATTCTGGTAGCACCAACACCTTCAGATATGGGCAATACAATGGCAAAACTATTAAAGGCAAATTAAGATACTATAAAAGCCAATCTCTTACTTTTTTAAATATTTGAGATTCTTTATTTGCCAGTCTTTCAACGACACCAAAGTGGTCAACCTCGGGCTCAGCAAAGTAATCAAGTGGCGCTCTATGTTCTTTCCATTTGCCTACAAAATGATCTGTCTGCCAATGAAATTCAGGAGTTTCTCCTCCGCCTAGAGTAACCAGAATTGGAGCGTCAGTATGAGGTTTAAAGAAATGAGGACTTAGTTCTTTACTCTCTTCATCATCCAAACCAAGCGCATCTGCTATGGTTGTCTCCCTGATTGGATCTAATTGATAAAGCCCACTGATCGGGATTCCAGTTTTAACGATGTCAGAGGGGAATTCTTCTGAAATTTCTTTCCAGTCAGTCGCAAGAATCATTCCCGTAATGTGTCCTCCAGCTGAGTGACCAGAGACGTTGATTCGATTTTTTGATATGGCGTAATCATCAGCATTGTTCCAGATCCATATAACTGCCTCACGAATTTTATCAACGATATTCGTCATACTAGCACTCGGGCACAATTGATAACCAATAAGCGCTACATCGATGCCTGAGCTCACAAAGGATTCAGCTACGAAGCTGTAAACTGACTTGTCTCCTCTTTGCCAATAGCCACCATGAACAAAGATGAATAATGGTGCATTAGGTTTACCGCACCTAAAGATATCCAGTTTGTCTTTCTCTCCATTTCCATACTTACAGTTCAAGGAAGAGTCGACTGTCTCTCTAAATTTTTCACTTCTGTTAGACCATTTTTCAATGAGGCCATCGAAATCTTCAACCAGAAGTCTAACGTTGTAACCCTTCTCGAGTATTGGGTCAATCGGTATTGCTCTTGCCATTTTTATTCCTTATTCATTAACTGGTTCTATTTTTATAGTAAGTATCCTTATGAATGATTAGCCCGTCCCTAAACGTTAGAACATCGATAGTCAAAAAATCTTGAACCTCACCTGATTTTAGTTTAGCAATGCGATGAAACTCACAGTAAGCTTTGTCACCGGATATCCTTGTGTCAATGGGTGTCCATTGAACACTTTCGACGTTATTAAAAAGTCCCTGAAAGATGCCTCTGATAGTATCTAGACCCTCAAAGCGAGTGCCATTGATATTAGGCCCAGCTGCATGATCAAAGACTGCATCCTCAGCAAAGAAAGACATGACAGCATCGATATCATTCCTGTTGTACGCATCGGTAATTGCATCCAAAAGATTAGGAGTTATTCCTGCATCCTCTTTGCTGGTGTGTGAGTTAAAGATTGACATAATATTGACCTATTATGATTGTTCCTCACCCTTGGCTTGAAGGGCAAAGAATTCTGATGGGGAGTTACCAAAGGGCTGCATTGCATGTTCTCTGAAGGCTGGACGCTCTTTAAGCCTCTCGTACCAAGCTTCAATGCCTTGAAGTGGGGGTCTTTCGATATCTAAAACAAAATATTTATGAATTAAAACACCTAGCGGGATGTCTCCAAAAGAGAACTGATCTCCAGCAACAAAGTTATTATGAATTAAATGCTCATTAAGTACTTTAAGAATATCACCACTTTGCTGAGCCATTTCAGCAATCTTAGCATAGTCTCTTTCTTTTTCCTCAGTCCTTACAAGTTGCCAAAAAACAGGAAAAAATGTCCCCATAAAGCTATCCGTGGACCAGGTCATCCACTGGTCTGATATGGCTGCTTTTTGAGGATCTTCAGGATACAAGCTCCCGAGACCATATTGCTTTGCAAGGTAACGAATGACTGCGTGAGACTCCCACAGTACAAAGCCGTTATCTCGAATGGTGGGTATCTTAGAGTTTGGGTTTAGAGCCTTATATTCATTAGTTTCAAGATCTCCAGCCTCAGTGCCTATGGAGTGTCTCTTGAAGTCAACTCCAAGCTCAGAAAGCGTCCAAAGGACCTGAATCACTTGATTGGCATTTTTTCTACCCCAAAGTTCTAACATGAGTTAAACCTCCTAATTTTTAAGCTCCATCTGGATCAAATCTAGGCATCACCCTCTCAGAAAAAAGATTCATGCTCTTGAGTATCTTTTGATAATCAAAGCCCGGGAATTGCTGCAGAAGCATAATGTGCTTAAGACCAATTGATTCATGATACTTTTGAATTTTTTCAGATACATAGTCAGCATCTCCAACCCAGATCAGTTCATACTTCATAAGAAAATCAAACCATTCGCCGTTTAGGTCTTCATCCGTTGGGCTAGCGTCATCATCAAGGTAGGCTTTTCGAGTCCAGCTTCCCTCAGGCCTTGAGCCGCTAAGATATTCATAGTAACCATTAATGGCTAGCCTCACATCTTTGTCAGCTTGATCCATCGTCTCCGCAACATAAATAACAGTACATACGCCAACACCATCTCCTCTTTGATGATCTGTTCCATCATGCGACTCTGCATTAGCATATGCATCCCAGCAGCTCACAAGCTTACCGGGAGGACTGGACATTCCAATAACCTTAAAACCTCTCTCAGCTGCCAGTTTATAGGTATGAGGGGAGTTTGACATGAGCCATACTGGAGGGTGGGGGTCTTGATAAGGTCTTGGATGAATATACATGCCAGTATATTCACCTTCCTGAGAGTGGTAATCTTTTTCAAGGGGCATTAAGAAGCGGTTCGTCTCTTTCCAGCCAGGCACAGGAAACTCATAAAACTCACCCTTGTGAGTAAAAGGGTCCTCTGTCCATGCCTTTAAGATAACCTCAAGAGACTCCATAAAGAGTCTATAACTTTTCTCATTATCTCTTCTGTCAGCTCCCTTGTTAAATTGAAGGGTTACTCTCTCATTAATCCCTTTCGCAACACCAAAGTCAACTCTTCCTTCTGTCATGTTGTCTAGAAGCGCCACATCTTCTGCAACCCTAAGCGGATGCCAGTCAGGAAGGACAATGGGGGCTTGACCTACTCTTATTTTTTTTGAGTGAGAAGCTAAATCAAGAGACATCATGATTGGATTGGGCGGCGCATTAAGATAGCCGTTATGGGCAAAGTGATGCTCAGTCAGCCATACTGTTGTAAAGTCGGCTTGTTCAGCTAGATTTGTTTGTTCACGCATCATTTTGACGACACGATTCCAAGGTATGTTTTCACCTGGATTAAAGAAAGGGACAAAATCAAATCTCATCGAACTTAAAGAATGCTATTTAAAATTAGAATGTTAATTCAAAAATCAACGGAACTCAAGTAAAAAAAATGAGCATCTTTGTCAGAAATAAATTTAGATGACTCAATATTCTCAAAGCAAATTGTTAAGATTGTGTGCTTAAACTGTTAGGTCTGATTTAATCCCATTATGAGGGGCTGTAAAAACTTTTCATATTTTTTCCATGCATCTGAACTGCCTTGATACATCTTTTGTCGAACCTGGGATGCACTTGCAGTTATAACTGCGCGCGTATTTTTATGAAAATTAAGACAGTTATTATCCCAATCCAGTTCGCAGTACTTTAGTAGTTTATGCGTTTCGTCTTCTTGGTGGGTGGTTAATCTTTCATAGCTGATATCATAAATCTTACTAGGAAAAGTCTTATGCCAAAATTTCATAATCTCCTGATATAAAACAAAAAAATTTGCAAGATCATCCTGGTTATAAGTAAACCCATTTCCATTTGCAAAATAATGTTTATAGTTTGACCAGCAGGTGGCAATTGGATCCCTTTTCAAGTGGATAATTTTGGCCTCAGGGATTGCAGTCAATATTAACCCAACTAATCTAAAGTTAACTGGCATCTTATCTGTAATTATTTTTTCGTCAACACTAAGATCAGTAAGTGATTTAATGTAATTCCTTCGGATTGATAAAAGATCATCCTCATTAATTGTGTTTATTAAATTATCAATATAATTTGTTAATGACGGGGTGGCTACATTTTTAAAATTATTTAACTCACCAGCCCCATGTACTGAATGATGGCTTGAAATAATTTGCTCTACAAGGCTTGTGCCTGAGCGTGGCATTCCAACAATAAAAATAGGTCTTATATCTAAAGGATTCAAAGATGATTTATTAATTTTAGGTTTATCTTTACTAAATAATCTAACCAGACTTGAATGAAAGTTTTTTGATTCTTTAAAAGAATAATTTAATTCTTTTTTTCTAAGCCGATTGCCTTCATTTAAGTGCTTAAAAAAATCTTTTTGATTGCCTAGATCTTCATTGACTTTTGCTAATGCAAAATTAATTTGCACTTTATCAGAAATACCCAATTTATCATTGGAGTATATGGACTGCATTTGTGCAATCTGCGGGTCATTTTTCTTATATTTTTTTGTTCTACTTTGGTTACGATAGGCCTCAGTATAATTTGGTTCTAAAGTAAGCACTTTCTCATAATATTCAGAGGCTTCATCTGGAAGGTTCATGATTTCAGATATGATAGCCATGTTGAGAAGCCCCTTAGAATATTGAGGGTTTAGCGTAACAGCTTTGTTAAATGAATTCATAGCTTTTTCAAATTGGTTAAGCTCTTGAAAGGCAGCACCAAGACTATTATGCGCTTCAGCATATTCTGGGTTATAGGCGACAGCCCATTCCAAACTTTTTAGTGCATTATCTAACTGGCCTTGACTAAGTGCAATAAGTCCCAAGTTGTTATGAGCAGTTGGGTAGGCATGTTTAATTGATATTGCTTTTTCGTAACAATTAATTGCCTCTCCAAGTTGTCCAGTTTGGTGAAAAGCCACACCAAGATTAAAGTAAGCCTCTTCATAATCTGGTTTGAGTTTGATAGCTTTATTGAAGCTTATTATTGCTGAATCAATTTCACCTAATGCGCTATTACAGGCCCCACTAATATTATGCAATAATGGAATATTAGGGAAATCTTGAATTAATTCTTTAATGGATAAAAGAGCTTTATCCATTTGTCCACTAGAGTATAGCTGAATTACATAATCAAGTTGTTCTTGGCTTAGTTGGGCTGTAGCTTCATTTTCAATACTCTTGAGTCCAGTTTTTGCCTCTTTACTGCTCGGTGAAGATTCAAGTATATTTAAGTAAATTTGTCGAGCCTCTTTAATCTCACCTTTCTTTACAAGTTTCTTTGCTTTGGTTAGAAGGCGGTCGTTTTTAATTGACATGCTAATAAGTTATTTTTATTTAAAAACATTTTACGATAGGAGAGTATATTAAAATCATTTATTAATGGTTTTAAAGATTAATAATCGTGACTATATTGAATTTTTATATTCCAAATTCAGAATTGATGTTCACTAGTAAGCCATATTAAAATCTTTAATTTATATGAAATTAAATACTCAAACACTTTTATTAAAAGCACAAAAACTTGTAAAGAAAGGTGAGATTAAAGAGGCTCGACAGATCTATTTGTCCATTCTTGAGGCATTTCCAAAAAATGTTCAAGCACATAATGGTCTCAAAGAGCTAGCCAAGAAAGTCAATAAAGTTAATCAAATCAATCTTTCAAGGGCTCAGCTTGGTCCAGTAATTAATCTTATCAATTCAGGACAAATAAAAAAGGCGATTGGGGCAATTAATCCTTTGATTCAAAAATACCCAAATGCACCAATATTATTTAATCTTTTAGGAATTTGCTTCAACTCCATTTCAAAGTTTGAAGATGCGATAAAAATGTTTGCTGAGGCGACAAAGATAAATTCTAATTATGCAGAGGCGTTTTATAATCTTGGATCTGTTCAGAAAAAACTAGGTAGATTTCAAGAGGCTATAGAGAGTTATAAGAGGGCCATTCAAATAACACCAAATTATTTAGATGCTCATAACAATCTAGGCAATATTTATAAGGACTTAGGGCTTTTAAATGATGCTATAGAGTCCTATGAATGGGCAATTTCCTACGGACCTAAGTATGCTATTGCACATATCAATCTTGCATCAATTTATAGTTCATATGATTTAGAAAAAGCATTGCATCATTATCAGGAAGCAATCTCGATTGAGCCCAATTTTCCAGAAGCTCATTACAGTTTAGGTACTGTGTTTAGTTCTTTAGGTCAAAAAGATGAATCAATGAAAAGTTATGAAAAAGCTCTTGAACTTAGGTCTGACTATGTTGAAGCGCATAATGCATTAAGCACCATAAAAAAATATAAAAAAAATGATCCACAAATCAAACAAATGAAAAATCTTCTTAACCAAACTAATTTAATGCTTTCAGACAAAATATCTTTAAATTTTGCTTTAGCAAAGGCTAGTGAAGATCTTGAGAATCACAAAGATTTTTTTAAATTTTTAAATGAGGGAAATCATTTAAACAAAGAAAAATTAAATTATTCTATTGACAGTGATCTTGAAGGTATTTCTAATATCCGTAATATTTTTATCAATTCAAAGGGCGGTGCTCCAAAGTCTAATTTAAAAAAGGGGATGCCAAGACCAATTTTTATCGTTGGTATGCCTCGCTCAGGTACCTCACTTGTTGAGCAAATTATATCTAGCCATACCGAAGTTTATGGCGCTGGTGAATTAGACTTCTTGTCTAGAAGCATCCTAAAAGAAATCCACACTGAAGTATACGGCGCTGGTGAATTGGACTTTTTGTCTAAAAATGTTCTAAAAGAAATTAAACCTGACAATATAAAAAAAATTTACTCTAAGGAGTTCTTTGAAAAAATCACTAACAATTATTATCGCTCTCTTTCCTCATTTAATATTTCAGAAGATATATTTACAGATAAGATGCCCTTGAACTTTAGATTTATTGGCTTCATTTTATCTGCTTTTCCTGAGGCTAAAATTGTTCACCTTAAAAGAGATCCTATTGCAACATGCTGGTCCATTTACAAACACTATTTCAAATCAAATGGTAATGGATACGCCTCAAATTTCGATGACCTATCATCCTATTATTTGATGTACAAGGGCCTAATGGATTTTTGGCATAAGACTTTTCCTAACCAAATTTACGATATCTCTTACGAAGATTTAACATTAAGTCAGGAAAAAGAAACTCGTAAATTACTTAATTATTGTGACCTTAGTTGGGATGATAGGTGTCTTAATTTTCATAAAAATACCCGCGCTGTTCATACTACGAGTGGGTTCCAAGTTCGAGAGAAGATGTATCAAGGAAGTTCTGAGGCCTGGAGAAAGTATGAGCAGTATTTGGAGCCCTTAATCTCAAAAATTGGCGACGAAAAATAAATATATAGCAAATAAGTTTTGTAATACACTATTTGTTCAAGAAAAACATAGACACCAGCTAAAATATACCTATGGATGCGATCAACATTATTATTCCTAAAAGGATGAAAGGGGAGAGATTAGACGTCGCTCTGGCGGAAATGCTTCCTGACTTTTCGCGTTCAAAAATTACTACTTCAATCAAATCTGGCGATATTTTAATTAGCGGTAAAACATTTAAGCCAAAAGAGAAGTCAAATGGTTTAGAGGTTGTAAGCTTTAATTTTAACCAAAAAGAGAATAATGACTGGCTTCCTGAAAAGATTCCTTTAAAGATTGTTTTTGAGGACGAAGATATCATTGTATTAGATAAGCAGTTTGGTTTAGTGACTCATCCTGGGCCTGGAAACTGGACTGGAACCCTTGCAAATGCCCTTCTTCATTATGATTCTAATCTATCAAAGCTTGATAGGGCTGGTATCGTTCATAGATTGGATAAAAATACTTCGGGTTTGATGGTTGTTGCCAAAAACCCTAAGTCGCAAAAATACTTAGTAGAGCAGCTTCAATCTCATTCTATTTCGAGGGAGTATTCTGCTATTGTTTATGGTTATATGATATCCGGCGGATCAATTGAAGAGTCCATTGGAAGAGATCCTAAAGATAGAGTAAAGCAGGCCATTGTTTCTAATGGAAAAAATGCAACAACGCACTTCAGAGTGATTGATCGATTTAAGAGTCATACCCATGTGAAAGCAATTCTAGAGACTGGCCGCACCCATCAAATTCGTGTGCATCTATCTCATATTGGACACCCTTTAATCGGTGATCCGATGTATGGAGGTCGCGTAAGATTTCCCAAGAAAGCCAGTATAGATCTCAAAGACTCTTTAATTAATTTTAAAAGACAGGCCCTTCATTCAAAAAAATTAACACTGACTCATCCTATTTCAGGGGAGAATATGTCATGGATATCTAAACTCCCTGATGACATGTTGAAACTTTTAGAAGTTCTACAAGAATTTGATAGTGAATAATTTAGATTTTAAGAGTTAAAGATTATGTTTCCAAGAAATGTGACAATACTCTCAACTGAGAGATTTATTGAGGGCGGAAAAAGCTCTGCAAGTTTTGAAAACTTTAATTTAGCTCTCCATGTTAATGATAAGCCAGAAAATGTATTAGCAAACCGATCAATATTAAGAAATCATTATAATTTACCTTCAGAGCCGGTATGGGTCAATCAAACACACTCATCAATTTGTATAAACGCTTCTTTGAATGATTCACTGGTTGAAGCCGATGCAAGCTTTACATCTAAACCAGGAGTTGTCTGCGGTATTCTTACAGCCGACTGTCTGCCAGTCTTTATCAGTAAAAAAGATGGAGCAATGGTTGGGATTGCACATGCAGGATGGAAAGGTATAGTCTCAGGCGTCATAGAGGGTTTAATTCAATCCTTCGATTGTAATGGAAATAATTTACATGTGCACCTGGGCCCTGCAATTTCTATGAACTCCCTTGAGGTAGGAGAGGAAATAAAATCATTATATTTGTCAAAAAATAATAATTTTTCTCGTTCTTTTTCTATCAGGAACGGCAGGAATTATCTTGATTTATATGATGCAGCAAAGGTAATTCTTGAAAGTTTTAATATATCCTCAATTTCTGGAGGCAATCGATGCACATTCGAGGAGTCAAATCATTTCTTCTCTTATCGTAGGGATGGAATTAATTCAGGAAGGATGGCGCATCTGATTTGGATGAAGTAATTTCACCTTTCTTTTGATTTTTCTTTGCCTGTATTGCTAAACTCTAATTCACCACTAAGTTTATTGGGCATGTAATAATGAAGTGATTTTTGTTTACGCTGTTTTTGCTGAATGATACAGCCACGAACTTCAAATTCTTCATTGAGTTTTATATCATCGTAGTTTGAATTAATACACCGGAGTAATTTAACACCTTCCTTTTCGACATATTGACGAAAATAAAGATCATCTTTAAATTCTATAATGACATAAGCATCATTATGGATTGGCATTGAAGGATCAACAATGATAATACAATTTTCACTAAATTCTGGTGACATCTTATCACCGATATTTTGAAGTGCATAGGGTTCAGAGTTTGTAGAGCAAGTACTCTGAAAAAGTTTTTTTTGGTCTTCTAATGCTGACATTTGGGGCAGTAATAGGTTGCTCGTTGATTTTGTAAAATTCTCTTGATTTTACCACCACATCTAATGCAAGACTCGTCCTCACGGCCATATACAGAAAGAATTTGTGAGAAATATCCTGGGCTTCCATCAACATTTGAGAAGTCATTGAGTGTTGTGCCACCATTATTAATTGAGTCAGTTAAAATTTGCTTTATTGAGTCAGTTAAAATTTTGTATCGATTTTTTGAAGTTTTTCCAGATACTCTTTTGGGGGAAATTCCAGCTAGAAATAAACTTTCTGAAGCATAAATATTGCCAACACCAACCACTATGCTACTGTCCATAATAAATGCTTTAATATTTTTTGTTTTTCCAATCGACGAGTTGTAAAGCGCATTATTATCAAATTCTTCACTTAATGGTTCTGGACCAAGGTTCAGTAATTGTTTAAGTCGATTATTTCTATCTTGCCAAAGAATAGATCCGAAACGACGAGGATCATGAAAACGAATACTGGTTGAATTATTGAGCTTAATCTCAAAATGATGATGTTTTTTTAAAGGCTCTTCTGAAGGGACAACACTAAGAGATCCAGACATGCCAAGATGGACAACCAGTTGACCATCAATAAAATTAATTAAAAGATACTTTGCACGCCTTGAAATTTTTATGATGGTTTTTTGCTTTAGTGAATTAACGAGATGGGAGGGGATTTCCCACCGAAGTTTTTTTTTGTAGATATGAACAGATAAAACCCCTTTATCAACTATTAAGGGTTCAAGTCCTCTTTTGGTCGTTTCAACTTCAGGAAGTTCAGGCATTTAACTATTTATGATCATTTACAAGTGCCCCACCACCACTGCTTGGTAATAAAAGTTCAACATTTTGTTCTGGACTGTAAGCCTCAATCTTTTTTAAAAATAAAAGAACAACAGTCAAAAACTTTTTGTGAGATATTTCTACACCCTCAATATTAGCAACGGCAAAAGAAGTTGTAGATTTTTTGGTATTCTTGAGCCATGCCAAATGAATTGGATCCAGTGGGGATGGGTACTTTTGCCAGTCAGCAAAAGAAGTGAGATGATTCGACATAATGATTTATCCTCCAAGCATAGCTTTTTTTAGATTTTTTTGTATTGGATTATCTGATAGAAAAATTCCAACAAAGGCTTTTTTAAATTCGAGTCCAGGGATTAGCTTCTTGAGCTCAGAATTTTTAAGTACATGAGTTCCAATATCAGGTAGGTATATAAATTCGTAAAAATCACCAGAAGTGACACCACTATCAAATGAAGAAGACAATTGATTGATTTCTTCAGTTATTGGACCTGTGTTATTGCCGGTTGATTTTTTAAGCCCTTCAGTTAGGGCTTTCTTCATTACCTCAGAAGTTACCATAGTTGATGTAATATCGAGTCGAATTGCCATTGGAGAGTCTAAACTAGTTATTTCATTCGCATTAGAACTTTCAGTTTCAAGATACAAGCTACCTTCATATACCTTCATAAAGAAAATAATTCGAGTGCCTTGACCATTTTTATTTAATGTGATTCCTTGATACTCTATTTGATCAGGCGAGGAAGCTCCGTAAATTGGAGTAATTGAAAATATGCCAAATATTAAAGATATAGCAAAAAGTTTTTTGAGATGTAACTTCATTTCTTGTAATTTATATTAAATAAAAGTTTGATTATAAATACAAACCACAAAAATATAAATGCAAAAATGCATTTACTGTAAATATGAATTATCTATAATGTAACTTTTTAATTAAATAATAAATATTATGAATCCATTAACTTCTGTCAAAGGTACTATTATTAGCGGCTTTGTTCTCGCAATTCTTGTTGCTTTTTATTTATCACCTGAAAACTCAGATCTTGTGCAGCGTAATCTAAGTGTTTGGTTGCACGCTTTATTTGGAGTCACATGGATCGGCCTTTTATATTATTTTAACTTTGTTCAGGTTCCAGCAATGGCTGATGCGCTTGCAGATGAAGGCGGACCAGGGCCAGCAGCAATTGGAAAATATGTTGCACCTAGAGCGCTACTATGGTTTCGTATGGCAGCAGCTGCTACATGGCTTACAGGAGCGTGGGCATTATCTATCTCGCCACAGTATGGCTTTATGAAAACTTTTCTTTTTCAGGCGCCAGCAGGAGCTATGATGAGTTTGGGAGCTTGGATGGGAACAATCATGCTCTTTAATGTTTGGGTTTTGATCTGGCCTAACCAGAAAAAAATACTTGGTATGGTCGAATCCAGTGCAGAAGAAATTGCAAAAGCAAAATTTACCGCAGCAATGGCATCACGCACTAATGTTGTTTTATCGGTTCCGATGCTTCTTTGCATGATAGGCGCAGGTCACGGCGGCTACCTATTTTAATAGGAATAGCAAATTAATTAAAAAACCGGGCTTGCCCGGTTTTTTAATTTGTTGTAACAACTTTTGTAAAATTACAACAATTATCATTTAAGATTCAAAATATTCCAACTAATTGGGATTTAAACGTGTACTTACATTCTAGAATTGAATATATTTTAGCCCTTTAAGTATAAGAGATTACGAGGTTAGCATGAGTATATGTTGCAAAAAAACAACTAATTGTGATATTTTTTCAAATATTTGTTGACATTAATCGAAAAAGTAGTTATTATTACGTCATTGGTATTCGAAAGAATGGCATAAGGGTGTTGAGGATAACTCAACAATATAAATATTCTAAATGGAGAATAAAATGAAAAAACTAATCTCACTATTTGCTGTAACGACTATGGCATCTACTTCAGCAATGGCTGCAGTAGCGCTAGGTGGTTCAGCATCTGTATCATATGATGATAACGGTTCTACTGGCGGTGCTGGTCTAACTGGTGCTTCATCTACTTCGTATGACGCCGATATTACTTTAACTGGTACTGCTGGTGGAACTACAGTTAACTTGGGCTGGGACGTTGATGGTTCTGCGCCTTCACTTAATGTTGGTAGCATGACTTCAACTATTGGTCCTTTATCAGTAGCAGTAGACTTCTACGACGAAGACAGCAGTGATGCTGTTAACAACTCTGTATACCCAGGTATGCCTCAGGGTGACGACGACGGCGGTGTTATCGTTGACGGTACTGTTGACAGAAGTGTAACTGTAAGCTTAGACGCGCCACTTGGTGACGCTACTATTGCTTTAGATGACTCTGGTGACGTAACTATATCTGGTACATGGTCAGGTGTTACAGTGTCTCACACTGCAACTTCTGGTGCTGATACTACTAGCGCTGCAGCTGCAGTCGCTGGAATGGATATCACAGTAACTAACGATGGTGGTACTACTACATGGGCTATCGGCACAACTGTTGCAGGTACTGCGGTAACATTGAACAGCGACAAAGCTATAACTGCTACATTTGGTGTAACTGGTAACACTGTAGTTGTGTCTCACACAGCTGAGCGTGCTGCTAAGACAGCAACTACAAACGCTGGTACAGGTGCTCTAGCAGCTACAATTGCTAACACTAATGCGACTGACTACAGAAACGCATTCACAACTGTGGCTGTATCACGTGATCTAACTTCAGGTGCAACTCTATCTGCAACGTATAGCTCGCTAGATGATTCACTGACACTTAAGGCTGCTGTTGCATTCTAAATTCGTTTAGATGTAGTAGCTGACTTAGTAAGTTAGTATAAAACCCGGGGCATGCCCCGGGTTTTTTTACATCTATTAAAAAAATAATTAGAAAAAATGGATAAAATAGTCACAATTAATTTAATTAGCGTTAGTCAATAATGCGTGTTCATTTAAATAATCGCTCCCTTTTACTTATTACTGGAAGTGATTCAGAATCCTTCCTTCAAGCACAGCTAAGTAATGATATTAGCAAGCTTGCTGAATCTTCAATCCAATTAAATGCCTATTGCCAGCATCAAGGGAAAATAATTGGTCTCTTTTGGGTGATGCGTTATATGAATGGCTTTCTAATATCATTTCCAAACGACCTCCTTGAAAAAATTCAGTCTCGCCTCAAAATGTTTGTCATCATGTCAGATGTCGTTATAGAGGATCTATCAAATGATTTATTTCAAATAGGGTTAATTGGTGAGCAAAAATCTGATGCGTATGCTCTGAATGATAGCTTGTCAATGCTAGTTACTGATTCATTAGATCAGAGTAGGGATGACTTTCAAGATATTAAAGAGTGGGATAAGTCTTGTTTTGATTCTTTGCTCCCAGAGATCTTTCTAGATACGAGTGAAAAGTTAGTGCCGCAAATGCTCAATCTTGATATTGATGAAGTAGGTGTGAATTTTTCAAAAGGATGCTATCCAGGTCAAGAGGTTGTTGCAAGGCTGCATTATTTAGGGTCTGCAAAGCGTCGTTTATTTTCTTTTGTCTCCGATAGTGATTTGCAGCTCGGTGATTCACTATATTGTGCCTCTTCAGAGGGTGCATCGTTAAGGGGTAGTCGATATAAAGGTAGTGGAATCGTAGTATCTAAGGTAAAATATAATTCGTTATTTTATTGTCTAGCTACTCTCGATGTAGACCTAGTGGATCATAAGATTACACTCAATAATGAACAAGGACCAAAACTAAAAAGAATAAACAATGAATAGAATTTTACTAATATTAATAGGACTACTTCCAGGCCTAAGTTTTGCTGCTTCTGGTATTACTGCTCTTGATTTAACTAGTCATTGGGCAGGGTATTTGGCGGTAATTTTGTTTGTCATAGCGTATGCATTTGTTATGCTTGAAGAATTTACCCATTTCCGTAAATCTAAGCCTGTTATCTTGGTTGCCGGAATTATATGGGGAATTATTGGCTGGGTTTATGCATCTGAAGGTATTCCTCATGCTGCTGAAGCTGCAGTGAGGCATAATTTTTTAGAATATGCTGAACTATTCCTATTTTTATTGGTTGCAATGACTTATATCGAGGCGATGCGTGAACGCCTTATATTTGAAAAATTAAAGGTCTGGCTTATATCAAAAGGCTTTAGTTACAGGCAGCTCTTCTGGCTCACTGGATTTATAGCATTCTTTATGTCACCAATTGCGGATAATTTAACTACAGCCCTTGTTATGGGTGCAGTTGTATTGGCTGTTGGGGCTGGAAATTCGCGTTTTATTTCAATTGCTTTTGTTAATATTGTTGTCGCCGCTAATGCTGGCGGTGCATTCAGTCCATTTGGAGACATTACAACACTCATGGTCTGGCAGAAAGGCCTAGTTGATTTTCAGCAGTTCTTTAGCCTATTCCTTCCATCTTTGGTTAATTTCCTCATACCTGCTGGGATTATGCATTTTGCGATTAAAAATGAAAAACCTGAGGCTATTGATGAACAAGTTGACATTAAAAGGGGAGGCGTTTTAATTACATTTATGTTTCTTTTGACTATTGCGACTGCAGTCAGCTTCCATAATTTCTTGCATCTGCCTCCAGCGATGGGAATGATGACAGGATTGGGTTATTTGATGATTGTTAGTTATTTTGTCAAAAGAGGACACAACCCTAACGATCCAATCTCTGAGAGATTTGATATTTTTAGAAAGGTCTCAAGAGCAGAGTGGGACACTTTGTTGTTCTTTTTTGGCGTCATAGTGAGTGTTGGTGGTCTAGGTTTTATGGGATATTTGGCTCTTGTATCGGAAGCCATGTATGTTCAGCTAGGCGCTACTTACGCTAACGTATTAGTAGGAATCTTATCAGCGATTGTGGATAACATACCAGTGATGTTTGCGGTATTAACGATGACACCTGATATGTCACTCGGTCAATGGCTATTAGTCACATTGACAGCAGGAGTTGGCGGAAGCCTTCTTTCTATTGGCTCTGCGGCTGGTGTGGCCTTAATGGGTCAATCAAAAGGTTACTATACTTTTGTGTCGCACCTAAAATGGGTTTGGGCGATTGCTTTGGGTTACGCAGCAAGTATTTTGGTTCATCTTTGGATAAATTCAGCGCTTTTTGATGTCCCAATCTAACTTATTTATAGATATTGGAAACTCTGCCATTAAATGGCGTACGAGTGATTCAAAAGTTTTTTCCGAGAGTATAGAAAATTTTTCAATAACATTACTCAACGAGTCAAATATTGCTTGGTTGAGTGCTGTAGCACATTTAGATGTTGTTGAGGATATGTCCACTCATTTTGAGATGATTAATGTTATTAAGCCTCAAAAGAAGTTTGGAAGTCTTACGCTCTCGTACGAAGATCCTTCCAAGTTTGGTACGGACAGGTTTGTCGCCATGTTGGGTGCGATAAAGCATTTTCCTGATAAGCCGCTTTTAGTAATTGATATTGGTAGCGCTATTACTTTTGATGTGTTAGATAAAAATGGATTGCATCAAGGAGGCCTAATAATGCCTGGTATTAGCGCTCTTAGAGGGAGTTTTGAAAAGTTTAAAACGAGTGATTTAAGCTTAGGTTTGAACAGTTTAGCAAGTAATACAGATGATGCTTGGAGTTTCGGAACTCACGCAATGATGGTAAGTGCTATAAATTGCCAAATCAAAAGTTTTCAATCAAAATTCTCTGACGGGGTCGTTTCTGTTTGTGGGGGCATGGCAAAAGATATCAAAAAAGAGCTTCCTGAATCCATAGAATTCTTTGAAAATTTGGTTCTAGATGGCTTGGAAAGCTATAGCCAATCTGTGGGATAATATAAATAAACATTCAACCCTTAAATTAAATATAATGAAAGATCATCGCGTACTATCAGGAATGCGTCCAACGGGTCAGCTTCATCTTGGTCATTATCATGGTGTTCTTAAAAATTGGGCTAGGCTTCAAAACGAGTATGATTCTTATTATTTTGTTGCAGATTGGCATGCATTCACAACCCACTATTCTGATAGACTTGATCTAGAAAAGAACGTCTCAGATATGGTTATTGACTGGCTGGCGACTGGTCTTAATCCAAACACTTCAACCCTATTTGTTCAGTCTAAAGTGCCTGAGCATGCAGAGCTTCATTTACTTTTATCTATGACAACTCCTCTGAGCTGGTTAGAGCGAGTCCCATCATTCAAGGACCAGCAAGAAAAAATGAAATCTAAAGACTTATCAACTTATGGGTTTTTGGGTTACCCGCTTCTTCAAAGTGCTGACATATTAATTTACAAGGCCGGGCTTGTTCCTGTTGGTGAGGATCAGGTCGCGCATGTTGAGTTCACAAGAGAGGTTGCAAGGCGATTTAATTTTGTTTATGGCAGAGAGC
>Ga0257121_1001632_pt1 | contig 16674 bp, 15 predicted proteins | sample SI106_100metaG_FD_190180 | JGI IMG/M metagenome (GOLD analysis project Ga0257121, IMG submission 190180) | Marine microbial communities from Saanich Inlet, British Columbia, Canada - SI106_100 | ecosystem: Environmental > Aquatic > Marine > Inlet | place: Canada: British Columbia | collected... | reverse complement strand
AAAAAATATTAGTCCACACACATTTAGGCATTCCTTCGCTACTCATCTTATAGAAGGAGGCGCAGACTTAAGAGCTGTCCAAGAAATGCTTGGACATGAAAGCATCACAACAACTGAAATTTATACACACCTTGATAAGGATTATCTAAGAAGTAATCTTATGCAATTCCACCCTAGGTCATAGTGGCGTTAAAACATAATATTCTTAAAATGTATTTTCTTAAGGGAGTTAACTGTTTTATGATTGTTATGCCAATCATTGTTATATTTTTTCAAGAAAATGATTTAACTATAACTGAGATAATGATCTTGCAAGCAGTTTATTCATTGACTATTGCTATGCTTGAAATTCCATCAGGATTCCTTGCTGATTCTTTTGGAAGAAGAAACTCAATATTTATTAGTACAGTATTCTCATTTATTGGCTATATAATATTATCAACTTATGTTGGTTTTAATCAATATCTAATTGCTGAAATACTATTAGGTATAGGTGCAAGCTTAATTTCTGGAGCTGATAGTGCTCTTATTTATGATACTTTACTAGATTTGAATGATAAAAATTCATATACTAAAATTGAAGGTAAAAATTATGCAATTGGAAATTTTTCAGAAGCTATTGCTGGTTTATTAGGTGGGTATCTAGCAATAGCTTCAATTTCTTTAGGCTTATATCTACCAATGTACATACAAACATTTGTTGTCATGCTTAGTATTCCGATTGCTTATTCTTTAGTAGAGCCCAAAAGAACCTTTAAAATTGGAAAATCATTAAAATCTATTATTATAATAGTTCAGGATACATTAATTACTAATAAGAAACTTAAATGGTATATAATATACTCTTCTGCAATAGGGTTAACAACCTTGTCAATCGCATGGTTTGTACAGCCATTTTTAAGCACTATTGAGATGCCATTAATATACTTTGGGATTATTTGGGCAGCTTTAAATATTATAGCAGGTATAACATCATATTATTCATATTTAATTAATAATCGTAATTTATTGATTATTATATCATTATCTATTACTATATCATTAATTTGTTTAGGATTTAATATTTCATTAATAGGTTTAATTTTTATATCATCGATCTATCTTTTAAGAGGAATAATAACGCCACATATGAGAAACTTGATAAATATTAATACAACTTCAGAAAGACGAGCAACTGTAATGTCATTAAGAAGTTTTATGATCAGATTATCATTTTCATTAACAGTATCTATACTTGGTTATATTACTGATATATATTCAATTAATTATGTTTTCTTCTCCCTTGCAGCAATTACAGGAATTACTAGTTTATTAGCTGCTTATAAATTAAGCTATAAATAAATAATTATATATTTTTGTTTTATGAAATGGTTAAATAATTTAAAAGCTAAATGGAATATCCAAAGTAATTTTCAATTAGTAATAATTTTTATTGTTTTTGGCATTACAGGAACTCTATCAGTGGAAGTTCGTGACCCAATACTTGATTTTATAGGTTTAAAAAAAGAAGTAATGAACCCTTGGATATTTATTCCATTAAAACTTCTACTAATATATCCAGTTTATCAGATATTAATTCTAATTATTGGAACAATTTTTGGGCAATTTAAATTCTTTTGGGAATTTGAAAAGAAAATGCTATCTAAAATGGGTTTTTCAAGATTTTTTAATTAAAATTTATTCTGAACCATCAATATGAAACTCCTAATATCTCTAGCAACAAGAATAATACCTAGACACTATCTTCAACATGTTAGTCATTTTTTTTTAATGATTTTCTCCTTATTTCTTAGAGGAAATAAGTTTGAAGACCCAATTAATGGAAAGACATATAGAAAACTACTTCCATATGGACGTTTAAAACCAAGGGAAAACGCGATTGCTCCAGATAGCTTGAGTTTAGAAAGACACAGATTAATGTGGCTATTTATGAAAGAAAAAACAAATTTTTTCTCAGACAAACTGAAATTCCTACACATTGCTCCTGAATACTGTTTTATTAAACTGTTTAAAAAAATGAAAAATATTGATTATACAACTGGAGATTTAATTTCTCCTTGGGCAGATGTAAAAATGGATGTTCATGAAATACCTTTTGAAGATAATTCATTTGATGTTGTAATCTGTAATCATGTTCTTGAACATGTAGATGACTCTCAAAAAGTTATGACTGAGTTTTTTAGAGTCATGAAACCTGGTGGATGGGGGATTTTTCAAGTCCCTATTGACAATAATAACCCTAAAACAATTGAAGACAAAGCAGTTACTGACCCTAAAGAAAGAGAGAAACTATATTGGCAAAGTGATCATCTAAGATTATTTGGTCGTGACTATGGCGATAGATTATCAGCAGCAGGCTTTAAAGTCACTGAGAGCGACTTTATAAATGAAATTGACCCAAAGCTTGTTGAAAGATATGCGCTCCCTAAAGATGAGCTAGTATACTATTGTGAGAAAATCTAATAATTAACGTATATAATTTTTTTAGTATTAAAAAATTCTTCATCAAAAAAATCAGATATATTGAATTTTTTATGATTAATTCCTAGAAGCTCATTCTTAAGATCACCACCTTTTAAATAGAGTATACCATTATTTAATGTGTTATTACTAGTATTATTAACCTTTCCTTTAATCAGTCTTTTAAAATCTTTCATTTTAGTTACGGCTCTACTAACTATAAAATCATATTTAATAGAAGTGTTCTCTACCCTATCTGTTATAGTTGATACATTATTTAGTTTTAATGATAATACAGCAGCATCAACAACTTTTATCTTCTTAGCAATACTGTCAAGTAAAACAAAATTGCATCTAGGAAAAAGTATTGCTAAAGGTATTCCAGGAAAACCTCCTCCTGTTCCAACATCAAGAATAGTTGTTCCATTAATAAAAGAAATTACTTTAGAAATAGATAAAGAATGCAATATATGTTTTAAATAAAGCTGATCAATATCCTTTCTTGAAATTACATTAATCTTAGTATTCCAATCTTCATAAATATCTTTAAGCATTTTAAACTTATATTTTTGATCTTCAGTTAAATCAGGAAAATATTTGAGTATTAATTTCATATTTATGTGCTCCATCTTTTAGGAGTTTGATTTGAACTAAAAACAAACAATAAACCATGAAAGCATAAATGAAAGATTTCTAAGAAAGGCTGAAAAATTATAAGATCAAAACAGTTTAGTCTTTTCATAAGAATATAGTTAACTAAGTAAGACATAAATAACTTAATAATTATAATTGGCAGCCAATAAATAATATTTGCATTAAATAAAATTAATAGAGTTAACGAGCAAAAAAATACAAACTGTGATAATGGAAATAAAGCTAACAAAAACTTAATATTCTTTTTATATAATGGTGATGTACTAAAATGTCTTTTTTTCTGAACAATCCATTTTCCCCAATCTTTTTCAGCTTTAGAGAATGTATGAGAATTTTTTGATATCTCTATAGATACGACCTTTCCTATAGCAACTTCAGAAATAAATAGATCATCATCCCCAGATGGAATATGAAGATGATTAGCAAAGCCTTTATTATTAAAAAATAAAGATTTTTTATATGCTAAATTTCTACCAACTCCCATATAGGTTAATGATTTTAGTGAAAAAGATAAATATTGTAAAGCAACAATATAGGAATCAAATCTAATCATCATATTTAAAAATCCTGGCTGCTTCTGATAGTTACCGTAACCTAAAACAATATCTGATAATTTAAAATTATGAACCATTGAAGAAATCCAATGCTTAGAAGTAACAAAACAATCTGCATCAGATAGTAATAAATGTTCATGCTTAGCAGTCTTAATACCAATAGTTAAAGCAAATTTTTTACCTATAGAATGATTGACATTATCATCAATATTGACAAGTACTAAATTATTAAATCTTTTTACTAAATTTTCTAATAAAATTTTTGAATTATCAACTGATTGATCGTTAACAACAATAACCTCAAAATTTGGATAATCTTGATTAAGAATAGAGATAAGATAATTTTCTAGATTTTCATATTCATCCTTTGCACAGATAATAACTGAAACACTTGGCTGATAACTACTGTTCACATCCTTAAAAAAAATAAGTTTTCTAAAAAAAAACAAATTATAATAAAGCTGAATCAATAAAGAAGTTACACAAAAAATTAATATAATCAGATCAAGAGTCAAAAATTAATTACTTAAGTAATTTAAGATATTTTTTTCAACCCTAACAATAACATTAGAGACATCTTCCTTAATAAACTTATCTCCTGTAATTAATTCAAAAAGCTCTATATATCTTTCTGAAACTTCATTGCAATAATCATCACTCATTTCTGGAATAGATTGTCCATCCTTTCCTTGAAAACCATTTTCAATAAGCCATTGACGAACAAATTCCTTAGATAGTTGTTTTTGAGGAATATTATTTTTAATTCTTGTAGCGTATCCCTCTAAATAAAAATATCTAGAAGAATCAGGAGTATGAATTTCATCAATTAACGTGATAACACCATTAATATCTTTACCAAACTCATATTTTGTATCTACAAGAATTAAACCCTTCTCTACAGCAATCTCAGTACCTCTATTAAAAAGAGCATATGTATATTCCTCTAACATAACATAATCTTCTTCAGAGATAATATTATGTTTCAATATATCTTCTCTTGAAATATCTTCATCATGTCCAATATCAGCTTTTGTAGTTGGTGTAATAATAGGATTTTTAAATTTCTGATTCTCAACCATATTTTCTGGCATTGGTACTCCACAAATTAAACGCTTTCCAGATTTATATTCTCGCCAGGCATGACCAGTAAGATAGCCCCTAATTACCATCTCAATTTTAAAAGGATCACATTTTTTTCCAATTGTAACGCTAGGATCTGGTGTTGCTTCCATCCAGTTAGGTAAAATATCAGATGTTGCTTCTAGAAATTTTGCTGCAATCTGACTTAATACCTGACCCTTATAAGGAATTCCTTTAGAAAGAACATGGTCAAAAGCTGATATTCTATCAGATGCAACCATAATTAATTTATCTTGATTAATTGAGTACACATCCCTAACTTTTCCCTTATAAAAGTTAGTTTGATTAGGAAATTTAAAGTTTGTAGAGTTAATTGTATTATTCATATTAATGTTATTTGTAAGCTTTAATTATTTTTTTAACAAGTTTATGTCTTATTATATCTTTACTATCTAAATTCACAAAACTAATTTCATTAATATCTTTAAGTATAGTTTGAGCATGAATTAGTCCAGATGATTGCTTTGAAGGTAAATCAATTTGTGTTTGATCACCAGTAATAATAAATTTTGCTGACTTTCCCATTCTAGTAAGAAACATTTTCATTTGATGTGGAGTAGTATTTTGTCCTTCATCTAAAATCACAAAAGCATTATCAAGAGTCCTTCCGCGCATAAATGCTAATGGAGCAATCTGAATAGTACCATCCTCCAAATACTCATTTAATTTAGTGATTGGTAACATATCAAAAAGCGCATCATATATTGGTTGCATATATGGATCAAGTTTTTCTTTTAAATCACCAGGTAAGAAGCCTAAATTTTCTCCAACTTCAATTGCAGGACGAATTAAAATAATTCTTTTAACAGTTTTATTTTTTAAATACATAACTGCTAATGCAACTGAGGTGTAAGTTTTACCAGTTCCTGCAGGACCAATAGCAAAAAGTATATCATTCTTCTTAATTTCAGAGACCATTCTTCTCTGATTGAACGTTTTTGCCTTAATTAATTTACCATGTTGACCATGAATAATAATATTATCATCTTCCTTTAAAATATTATCATTACCTTCAATAATTCTTTCAATCTGACTTATAGTAAGAGAATTATATTTATTTAAATGCTTAATAAAGGTATTAAACTTATCTTCAAAAAACAAAATTTGATCACTGCTACCAATAACTTTTAACTTATCTCCTCTTGTAATTAGTTTAACTTGAGGAAAGTAAGTTTTTATTGCATTAAATTTTTTATTATTAGTTCCAAATAAATTATTAATATCATCATTAGCAAGTGTTATAAATTTTTCACTCATTACCTATTTCATTCATCTATTTCTTATTAATTTTGGAATTACGAAATAACAATTTTTAATTAATATCTACAATAGATTTTTTATTATAAATGTCAATTATTACATTAACAACAGATTTAGGTACAAAAGATCACTACTTAGCATCTTTAAAAGCTGCCATATATTCTCAATCTGAAAAAGTTATGATCATTGATATAACTCATGAGATTCACCATTTTAATATTCTTCAAGCTGGATTGACAATTAAAAATTGCTTTAAAGATTTTCCTCAAAATACAATACATATTATTGCTGTTGATGATGAACTATCAGTTGATAATGATCACGTAGCAGTATATGCTCATGGTCAGTATTTTATTGCTGCTGATAATGGACTGTTCTCAATCATTTTAAATGATTTTAAACCAGACAAGATAGTTTCATTAAATATTAATCAAAAAACAGATTTTCTAACTTTTGCATCTAGAGATATTTTTGCAACAGCAGCATGTCATATTGCTAGAGGAGGTACTCTTGAGGTTATTGGAAATATAGTTGATGATTTTAGAGTAAAAAAACATCTTTTAAATCCTGTTATAGAATCAAATATTATTAAAGGAATCATAACTAATATTGATAACTATGGTAATGCAATAACTAATATTAACCTTTTGACATTTGAAAACATTAGAAGAAGCAGAAATTTTTCTATCCTTTTTGGGAGAGAAGATGAAGAGATAATAAAAATATCATCTAAATATAAAGAAGTAGAAATTGCTGAGAAACTAGCTATTTTTAATAGTAATAATTGGTTACAAATATCAATTAATCAAGGCAATGCAAATACCCTTCTAGGTTTAAAATTTTATGATACAATTAGAATTGAATTCTTATGAAAGCAATTATTAAAAAAGAATTAAAATTATTTTTGAGTAATCAGTTAAGTATAGTAACTATATGTGTTCTATTGTTATTGTATGGATTAATACTCTTTACTAATTTATTTAACCTTAATCTATTAGATAATGGCTATGCAAATTTAGATAGCTTTTTTAATTTGTCCCCACTAATTTTTATGATTTATATACCAGCCATTACGATGAGATCTTTTTCTGAAGAATATAAAAATGGAACAATAGAAATACTATTATCAAAACCTATTTCAACACTTAAACTAATATTTAGCAAGTTTATATCTGTATATATAATTATAGTACTTTCAATAATCCCAACATTGATTTATCCATTATCAATTTATTTATTAGGTGAAGAAATTGGAAATATTGATATGGGTGGGACTTTAGGCTCATACTTGGGCTTATTTCTATTATGCTCAATATTTACATCAATATCAATTTTTTCATCTTCATTAACAAAACATCAAGTAAATGCTTTCTTAATAGCATTGCTGTTAAATATTTTTATTTATTACGGCATAGATATAATCGGACAATTTATAAATAATGGGAATATAAGCTTAGTAATTACCAAAACCGGTATCCTACATCATTATGAATTATTAAGTAAGGGGCTTATTTCATTTAGTGATATTATCTATTTTATATCTGTAAGCTATCTATTTCTAATTTTTACCAATCATATAATTACAATTAAGAAATAAATATGTCCAGAAAAAGTAATTTATTATTTTCAGTTGTAATTATTATTATAATTAACATATTAAGCAATTATTTTGTTTTTAATATTGATCTTACTGAAGATAAAAGATTTACATTATCTAGTCAAAGTATAAAAGTTCTTAATCAAATTGATGATCATTTAACCATTATAGTATATTTAGAAGGCGATTTACCTGCTGGAATCGAGTTATTAAGTTCTTCGATAGAAGAATTTTTAATTAAATGCAGAAAAATCAATAATTATATAAATTTTGAATTTATTGATCCTACTAAAAGCAATAATGAAATACAGAGACTTAGCATCTATGATCAGCTTCAAGGACAAGGGTTATATCCGACTGATCTTAGAATTTCAGAAACTTCAAGAAAAATAATTTTTCCAGGAGCTATTATACGATATAAGGATAATATTAGGGAAGCAGTTAATCTACTAGAAAATAACTCTTCATTTTCAAGTAAGATTAATATTAACAATTCTATTGAGAAGATTGAATTTCAAATTATATCAACCATAAATAAATTAGTAACTAATAAAAAGCATAGTATTGCTTTTTTAAAAGGAAACGGAGAACTTAAATCTGAACAACTCTTAGATATAACAGAATCTGTTAATAAGGATAATAATAATCTTAAATATCTTTATAATGTTGAAAATTTTAATATTAAAGAATTTGAGATTGATAGCATTACTAATTTACCAAATTTAGATCTACAACTTCAGAAGTTACGAAGATTTAAGGCAATAATTATTGCTAAACCAACAATACAATTTAATAAAATTGACAAGTTACTTATTGATCAATATATTATGCATGGAGGCCGATTATTAATATTACTAGATGGTGTTCATGCTAACATTGATAGTTTAGATAATTCAAATGGATATTTTATGTCTTCTAAAAACAACTTAAATATTGATGACCAATTATTTAGATATGGAGTAAGAATTAATTCAAATTTAATCCAAGATTTAAGATCAACAGAAATTCCTGTAATTACAGGATACAGTAATAATAAACCTATTCAAGAATTCTATAAATGGCCATACTACCCCTTATTATCAAATAATACAGAACATCCTATTAGTAAAAATATTGATCAAATTAAATGTGATTTTGTAAGTTCTATTGATACTTTAAAAAATAATATTAAGAAAACAATTATTCTATCAAGCTCTAAAAGATCTAGAGAAATTCCTGCGCCTTCTAAAATTAGTTTATCCATATTAGAAAACCCACCACCTATTGAGACATTTAAAGAATCTAATATTCCAATTGGTGTATTGTTAGAAGGTAAGTTTACATCCGTTTTTAAGGATAGAATCATACAAAAAAACAATTCAATAGAATTCAAAAATATCAGTGATAGTACAAAAATAATCATTGTTTCCGATGGAGATATAATATCAAATCCAGTTTCTAATACTAACATCTCCTACCCTCTTGGTTATGATAGATTTATTAATTACACATATGAGGGAAATAAGAAATTTATAATGAATTCTATACAGTACTTATGTGATGAAAATGGTGTTATAAATTTGAAATCAAGAAATATTAAGCTTCGGATGCTTAATAATGAAAAAATTCAAAATCATAAAAACCTTATTATTTTAACAAATATTATTTTACCAATTATTATTTTCCTATCATTTATACTGATTATTAACTTATTTTATAGAAGAAAATATGATTAAAAAAATTATTATTATAGTTTTATCTACAATATTTATTTCTTGTAGTAATAGCTATATAAGTAAAGAAAACGAAAAAAAATTCTCTGTTAATGAAGTAGAAGAAATTGATAAAATTTTTCTTAGCGATAGAAATGGAAATAACATTACATTATCTAAAAAAGAAAATTACTGGCAAGTAAATGAAAAATATAGAGTTAGACCAGATGCAATTAAAACATTACTTTCAACAGTTCAACAAATCTCTGTTCAAAGTCCCGTCTCAGAATCTTCCTACAATAATGTTATAAAACAATTAGCGACAACTGGAGTTAAAGTTGAAATATATTATAACAATTCTGTTAAAACTTATACTGTTGGAGGTTCAACCAATAATCACTTAGGAACTTATATGTTAATGGATAATGCTGAATATCCATATATTCTGCATATACTTGGCTTTAACGGCTTCTTAGCGCCTAGATATGGAATTCAAGGATACAAACTTAATATCAATAATTGGAGAGATAATAAGGTGTTTAAAATCAATTCTGAAGAGATTAAAAAATTATCATTATATGATTATAATAAAAATAAAAATTCTTTTACAATCAATTGTCAACCAATCTCTTTAATTAATAATGAAAGTATTAAAATTAAATATAATATTAATGAAGTCATAAAATATCTAAACCACTTTTCTGATCTAGGATGTGAAGATTTTAAGGGATATGATATTGACTTAACAAGCGAAAAGCTTCTTTATAAATTGATAATTAATTATAATAATAAAGAAGATGTCTTAAAAGCTTATACATTCTCTAAAAAAAATATGAATAGTAATAATTCAAAACCTAATGTTGAAAGAATGTATGCTACATTAAATGATGGAGAGGTTATGCTAATTCAAAATTATGTTTTTAACAAAGTGTTTATATCTATTGATGAATTAAAAGAATAATTATTTTTTTCTATTTAATGAAAAATATATCTTTGAGAAACTAAATAACAATCTTAATAAGTATGAAATTTATAGTAAACAGCTCAACCCTACTAAAAGAACTTCAAAAATTAAATGGTGTTATAAGTACTTCTAATACCTTACCTATATTAGATAATTTTTTATTTGAAATTATAGATGGGAAAATTCGCATGATTGCATCTGATTTAGAGACTACAATGATATCTGAGATATCTGTTGAATCTTCTTCAAATGGAGAAATTACAATTCCATCAAAAATACTTATTGATACATTAAAAACATTTTCAAATCAACCACTAACATTCTTGATTAATGATGAAACTAAAGGTATTGAGATTAGTTCAGAAAATGGTAATTATAAACTAGCTGGTCAAGATGCTAATGAATTTCCTAAGATTCCTTTACTTACATCATCATCATCAATAAGTCTTGATTCTACCATTTTATCAAATGCTATAAACAAAACTTTATTTGCTAGCGGTAATGATGAATTAAGGCCTGTAATGTCTGGAGTATTTTGCGAATTATCTGAAGAACAAATAACGTTTGTTGCTACAGATGCTCATAAGCTTGTTAAACATACAAGAAAAAATATCTCTTCAAATTCAAATACATCATTTATACTACCAAAAAAACCTTTATCTATTATTAAAAATAATATTGATAGTGAATCTGAAATATTGATTGACTTTAGTGATACAAATGTTAAATTTACTTTAGAAAATATAACGTTAATATGTAGACTTATAGATGGAAAATACCCAAATTATGATGCTGTTATTCCAAAGGAAAATCCAAATAAATTAGTAATTAACAAACAAGAACTATTAAACTCTATAAAGAGAGTTTCAATATATGCTAGTAAGACAACTCACCAAATTAGAATTAAAGTTGCAGGTAGTCAGCTCCAAATTACATCTGAAGATTTAGACTTTGCAAATAAGGCAGAAGAAAGACTTACATGTAGTTATGAAGGCGAAGACATGGAAATTGGGTTTAATTCAAGGTTTGTTATTGATATGCTTAATAATATTGGATCTGAACAAATATGTCTCGAAATGAGCGCTCCAAATCGTGCAGGAATTATTCTTCCTTTAGATGGTCAAGATGAAAATGAAGAAACGTTAATGCTAGTAATGCCTGTAATGCTTAACTCATAAAAAACTAATCTTTTACAAGCCTTCCGCTGATTAATCTAGGTATAATATTAGACTTAAACTCTGGCATTAAACAGAAAATTGTGTCTTTTTCCATATTTAAACTTTTTAATCTCTTTCTATGAGCTGAAGTAGCTAAAAAATTAAATATATTATCTTTAGCTTGATTGTATAGACTAATAGAAGCTACTACAGAATCACAATTAGAATTAAATTTTTCTGATAATAATAGTCTTTGAGCTAAACAACCAGAAAAAATTGAATCCTCAAGATTAAATACCCCTTTCCATCCTGAGCATAAAATAATAACATCTTTACTATTATTTATAAGAAAGTCACAAACACTATCAATATTTATAAAGGAAGACGTTACAACATTGTATTCATTTGCAATATTAATTGCTTTAGTTCCATTAGTAGTTGTTAAAACAAGCGATTTACCTTTAATATCTGTATTCATATATTGAAATGGAGAATTTCCATATGAAAAACCCTCTATAGCCATAGCGTTTCTTTCTGCTGCAACAATATAATTATCTTTACCTAGATATTTTTTGGCTTCACTAATACTCTGAACAGGAATAATTTCTTTAATACCATAATGAAAAGCTGTAGAGATTACTGTAGTAGCTCTTAGAAGATCAACGATTACAACAATAGCATCATCAGAAATTATATAATTAGAAAAATTTTCTGGAGTTAAACAGATATTAAGATTTCTTTTATTCTGCATCTAATCAACAAATGGTAATAAAATAATTTTAGCTAAAATAAATTTATTTCTTACCTCTATAAGGATCTCTTGATTAATATTAGAAAATAAAATATCAACATAAGCCATCCCAATTGCCTTATTTAAAGAAGGTGACATTGTTCCTGAAGTAACTATGCCTATCAAATTTTTATCATTATCAAAAACTTTGTAATCTTTTCTTGCAATACCTTTATCAAGAACTTCAAAACCAACTAATTCCTTTTCTAGCCCATCATCTTTTTGTTTTAATAAGTTTTTTGAATTAATAAAATTAGTTGATAATTTAGTAATCCATCCTAGACCCGCTTCAAGTGGAGATGTTTGATCATTTATATCATTACCATATAAACAAAAACCTTTTTCTAATCTAAGGGTATTTCTAGCAGCAAGACCAATAGGCGTAATATTTATTTTAGTTTTAAAGAGGCTATTCCATAAATCAAGAATACTCTCATTTAAAACATATAGTTCAAAACCTAACTCGCCAGTATATCCTGTTCTAGATATGATAACATTATTAATATCTGCAATATTTCCTATTAAAAATGTGTAATATTTTAATTCTTGAATATCTGTATTTGTTAATTCTTTAAGTAAATCTAAAGATTTTGGACCTTGAACAGCTAATAGTGAATATGAATCTGATTTGTTATTGATGGTACAGTTATAGGAATTATGAGTATTTAACCAAGCTAAATCTTTGTTAATATTAGATGCATTTACAACTAACATAAATGAGTTATTACTTAACATATAAACTAATATATCATCTACAATTCCGCCATCTAAATTTGGTAAGCAAGAATATTGAACTTTTCCTTTAACAAGTTTATTAATATCATTAGAAGTAATAAATTGCAAAAACGCTCTAGCACCTTCTCCATTAATAAAAATTTCACCCATATGTGAGACATCGAAAACTCCAACATTATTTCTTACAGATAAATGTTCAGCTATTACTCCCTCATATTGAACAGGCATATAAAAACCTGCATAATCAATCATTTTAGCATTTAATGAGTCATGAGTGTTGTATAAAGATAATTTTTTCATCATATTTATTTATTTAACAAATCTATAAAATCATATCATCAATAACAGCTATATAATCTAATTATATAATAATTAGAATATCAAATTAAATTACTTAAAATTAAAACCCTTCAAATAATTTGAAGGGTTTTAGACTAATAATTAGTAGCGTGAGGGAGATTTGAACTCCCGACCTCAGGGTTATGAATCCTGTATCAAAAAACCTAACTAATTTAACTTAACCTAGTAAAACTAAAAGTTAACTTTCAACAAACACCCTATTTAACCCCATTTCAACTACTTTAAACGCCAAATGTTCTACCAATGTTCTACCACTTTTAATTTGTTATTCAAACATAACACTCTGATTATATGATATTTAAAATAATTTTACAAATCTATAAAAATAAATTTTAATCAATTTGTTCTACCAAAATTAATATTTCATAAGTTTGTATACAACAAACAACACCTATAAATGGCATCAATATCACCAATTATCAGAGAAGAAAGAGTAAGTAAAGGCCTTGTCCCTATTTCAATAAGGGTTACTGTAGATAGAAGGAAGTGTAATATCTCGCTCGGACATAGAATTAAAATTCAAGACTGGGATGATGAAAAGAAAAGAGTAAGAAAATCTCATCCAAACTCTGTAAGGTTAAATAATCTTCTGCAAAATTATATAAGTAAAATTGATAATTATATTCTTCAGAAAGAAGCCCAAAATGAAATGGTAAATTTTGATGAAATAAAGGAAAAGGTGTTCAATAAATCAATCACATCAGATACCTTTAAGGAATACTCTTTAAATTACTTAGAAGAATTATTTATCGCTAAAAAGTTTTCTCAGCACGGTTCAAGTATAGCGCAAATAAATAAAATGGTTCTCTTTTATGGTGATTATGCTAAGTTTTCTGCAATTACAATAAATAGCATTCAAAAATTTAAAGGAGTGCTTAAATCACAATACAATCTATCTGAGAGAAGTATTGTCAATCACCTTATTGCTCTGAGAGCAATTTGTAATAAAGCAATCAGAGATGGGCTAATGAATAAAAACAAATACCCATTTGGTGGTGATGGAATTATTATCCGAATTCCAAGTAGTATAAAAGTAGGCTTAAACCTTAAAGAGATTAAATTATTAGAAGATGCCAAAATAAAGCCCTTTACAACTAAGTGGCATGCAAGAAATGCCTTCCTCCTCTCCTTTTATTTTGCTGGAGCACGAATATCTGATGTTATTCGAATTAAGTGGTCTGATATTGTTGATGGACGCTTACAATATGTAATGGGTAAAAATAATAAAATAAGTTCCGTAAAAATTACATCAAAAGCAAAAGGAATTTTAGACCAGTATAAGACCGTTAAAGTAGAGAATGAAGCATTTGTATTGCCAGAACTAAATAAGCCGAATATAGATACTGAAAATGCTGCATATAAGAAAATACGATTTGCTACTAAAAAATATAACAATTGGCTCAAACGATTACCAGAAGAAGTTGGTATAGAAAAGAAAGTAACATGTCATATTGCTCGTCACTCATTCGGAAATATTTCAGGAGATAAAATTCCAATACAAATGCTTCAAAAACTATACCGTCATAGCGACATAACTACCACAATTAATTACCAACAAGCATTCATCAATAAAGATACAGATGATGCTTTGGAGTTAGTAATTGGAGGCAATGAAAATGAATAAAATGAAGGGCATTTTAATTTATAATAGAAGTATCTCCTAAAATTTATTTTTTATTTTAAAAAATAAATTTTTACTTGTAAAATAATCAAAATATAGAATAATCTTACCCCCTATTCAACTTACACCACTATTATTTTAACCTAGAAAACCTGCAAAAACTTTTAAAAACTCGCAAAAACATTTATTTATTGATTGTTTATTTTTATTAACCCCTAATAATAGCACTTTACTTTCCTAAAACTAAAAATATCATCAATTACAGCGGCAAGTTGACCAAATCTTAAACTTTTATTATTTGATCCATTATTTTTTTTGTAAAGTTATATAGTTATAATTTTACAAAAGTCTCCACTAAGGTATGACAGGTTTACAATTTATTCATTATTAATTCTATTGTTTCGTGCTTTGGAGGAAGTGTTGCTGTAATTTTAATCTCGAAATTAAAGAATAAAATGAATAATAACAATGGGTAACAATGTCTATAAAACATAGCTATTAAGTGCTAAATTTAAAGGGTTAAAATTAACAAAAACTATATACTAGAATTTTAAGCTAAACAGTCCACTTTGGTTTGACGGATTACATTTCTTTAATCTTTTGAAAAAGGTGTTAATTTTATTTAAACCGAAAATATCTTTAAATTATTAAACTAAGGTAATTACAATTATTAATTAAAAGTATGATAGACATCATACCTCAGTTTATTCTACTTAAATAATTTTGTCCTAATTATTAACTAATCTATTTTATTATGAAAACAGGAATTAAAAAAATCGCAATCAGCTTACTAATGATATTTGGGAGTTCGTCATTGTTTGCACAATTTACTATGGACGCACAATTAAGGCCTAGAACTGAGGTAAGAACTGGCTCTAAAGATGCATTATCGGTAAAAAATCAGAAAGAAGTAATTAATACTTCTCAGAGAACACGACTTAACCTAAACTATAAGGCAAGTGATTATAGTGTCAAGGTTAGTTTGCAAGATGTAAGAAATTGGGGAAGCGCTAGTACGTTAAGTAATGGAACAGACAATAACTTTGATATTCATGAAGCCTGGGTCGAAATAATGTTAACTGATAACTTTAGCATGAAAGGAGGGAGGCAAGAGTTGGTTTATGATGATCATAGAATAATGGGTAATGTTGGTTGGGCACAGCAAGCAAGAAGTCATGATTTAGGTATTATTGAATACAATGGGCTATTTAATGCGCATTTAGGGCTAGCCTACAACAGTAATAATGAGGTTGTTGGTTCATATGAGAAAATGAACTATTTATGGATAAGTAAAGATTTAAACACTATTAAAACTAGTATTTTAGGTTTGGAAAAAGACAAGCTGATTACTTTTGGAGGAAGACTATCAACAACAGTAAAAGATATTGCTTTAAACCTAAACTATTATTCACAAAACAATGGAGGTGATTTGAATGGAACTTTACTTGGTTTAGCTGGAAATTATAACTTAACAACTAATTTAAATATAGGGTTGGGATACGAACAAATATCAGGAGCAGATTCAGAAAACTTAGCCTTCAGTCCAGTATTTGGTACTAATCATAAGTTCAATGGTCATATGGATTATTTTTATGTAGGAAACCATGCTAATTCCGTAGGGATAAACGATATGTACTTCTCATTAGGATATAGTTTAAAGAAAATGAAATTTAATGCAACATACCATATCT
>Ga0257121_1001624_pt1 | contig 16720 bp, 14 predicted proteins | sample SI106_100metaG_FD_190180 | JGI IMG/M metagenome (GOLD analysis project Ga0257121, IMG submission 190180) | Marine microbial communities from Saanich Inlet, British Columbia, Canada - SI106_100 | ecosystem: Environmental > Aquatic > Marine > Inlet | place: Canada: British Columbia | collected... | reverse complement strand
ATGGGGGACTGAAGGTTTTGCGATTATTCAAGAAAATATAATTGAAGAGATGCAAGTTGGAATATATTCAACAATTGCATCCCATGAATATATTCTTAGCCGTTTTCATAAGGATTTCCAAGAATATAATCTTAATGGTAATTTGTCATTGGATTTATATGCAGTTTTATTTATTATTTTTATCATGTTAGTTTTAACTTATTTTTCATTAAAAAGAAAAGATCAACAATCATTATAATTTATGAGATTTAAAAACTATTTACTAATAGAACAGATTGGAAAGGGTGCTCAAGGAACAGTATCTCTATATAATGATAAAAGATTAGGCAGAGAAGTTGCTATTAAATCTTTAAATAAAAATCTAATAAATAATTCCATGCAAGAAGGAAGATTTGTTGATGAAGCTAAAGTTTTGGCTCAATTAAATCATCCTAATATTGTTACTTTATATGATTATATTTCTGATGAAAATGGTCATCATTTAATAATGGAACATATCTCAGGTATTCCTTTAGATGATATGATTAAGAACAAGACAGGTCCGATTAACGAATTAAGAGCAATAAATATTTTTTTAAAAGTTTTAGATGCTATTTCTCATATTCATGAAAAGGGAATTTTTCATCGTGATATTAAACCTTCAAATATTATGATCGATGAATCTGATCGTGTAAAATTATTAGACTTTGGGATTGCTAAGAATAATTTAAATACAGAAAATTTAACACGAATTGGTTCTAGTGTAGGTGGGACTCCAATGTACATGAGTCCAGAGCATGTTAGTAAAGAAAAAATAACTTCAGGTTCTGATATATATTCATTAGGAATAACACTATGGAACATGGTTACTGGTAAAGAACCATATACGAATCATACTGAAGCAGAGATAATGGCTTGTATACTCAGAGATCCTTTAATTGAACCTAAAGCAATATACCCCTTTGTTTCTGATAGAATGAATGATATTATTCAAAAAGCTACTTCTAAAAAAATACTGGATAGATTTAGTTGTTGTAATGATTTTTATAATGCTTTATTAGGTTTAAAAGAAGAGTTACTTAATAAGCAAAATAAACCTGGAACAAGAAATTCAAAAGATAGTATTGAGTGTAAGATAGAAGTCATAGTCAAAAATGTATCAAATGCTTCTATCATAATAAATAGAGTAGGGCATATAGGTAATGAATTAACAGAATATATATTACCTGGAACAAAAGCTAAAATTTCAATAATCAAAGAAGGCTATCAAATATATGTCAAACAATTTACTGTAAATGAAAACAAAAAAATAAATGTTAATCTTAAAAAAACAGGATTTTTCTTTTGATTAACTTTTTTAAAGAATAACTAAAAATATAATTATGAAAAATATATTAATTTTAATAAGTCTAATTTCTTCAATAAATCTTTTCTCACAAACTGAAGGAGAATTTTATAATATAGTTGATTACCCAGATGTAGATATTTCTGCAATAAGTAATGGAACTTATAAATCTATTAATGTAACAGTTTCAAATTTTACAAATGAAAGTCTTAAGGTTTCTTTTCCGGAAGGTGGTGTTTTTATTAATAAATCTGATCAAGAACAAAACTTACTTGTGCTTTTTTATGATTATTTAACCATAGAAGCAAATAAGACCAAAATTATTTTAATTGGAACTGCTTGTGCAAATCCTAAAAAAAAGGTTCCTAGCAAAGGAAGAACTAATTGGACTTATTCTTATGATAAGAAAGTTGGTGATTTAATAAGATATTATAATAATAACCGTCCTTTTGTTGAAATTTTAACTGGTCCTGAATATCACGATACACAACCTAAAAGACATAATTTTTTACAAATGTGTGTCTGGGTTTATTATAATGCTGACAAAGAACAAATATTAAACTTTGCTACAAAATATATTTTTGAGAATGATAAGGAAAAAGCAAAAGAATTTGTTGATGTTTTTTATCCCCTCGCAGCAACATTTATTAATCTTTATAAAGGATTATAATTTTTTAATATAGATAACCTTGATTAAACTATCTGGATATAAAATAATCAAAAAGATTGGCTCTGGAGGAATGGGTGATGTTTTTCTCGCTGAGCATGAGAAGCTTGAAAAGAAGGTTGCTATTAAATCTTTACATAAGAACCTCGCCACTGACCTCAGTTTTAGAGAAAGGTTTGCACAAGAGGCTAAAACTCATTCTAAGTTAGATCACCCCAATATTGTAAAGCTGTTGGATTACATAGAAAGGAAAGATGGCTTATTCTTAATAATGGAGTATGTAGACGGCAAGCAATTGGATGAACATATTAAAAAGGTAACCGGTCCAATTCCTGAAAAAGAACTTACTACTTTATTTTCACAGATATTAGATGCCATTGGTTATGCGCATAAGAAAGGCTTAGTACATAGAGACATCAAGCCTTCTAATATTATGATTGATAAAGACAGTAGGATAAAGGTGTTAGATTTTGGTATTGCAAAAATACAAGAAGAAGAGAAAGGGTTGACCAAAACCGGTATTCAACTAGGTACAGCTACTTATATGAGTCCTGAGCAAGTAAATGCAAAGAAGGTTGATTTGCTCTCAGATATATACTCATTAGGAGTTACATTATACTACATGGCAGTTGGAAAATCTCCTTATGATGAAGAGACAAATACATTTAGCATACAAACAAAAATAGTAAGCGAGACCTTTCCTAAAGCAAGTAAGTCTTATCCAGGAGTCTCAGAAAGATTAGAAAAAATAATATTAAAGGCAACTCAAAAAGATAAGAAGAATAGGTATCAGACTTGTGAGGATTTTACAAATGATTTTAATACAAATATAATAACCTCAGAAAATAATTCAATATTTTCTAAACATTATTCTAGTAAAGCAGATAATAGTGAAAAATCAAAACTAAATAGCAGGAAAAAATCTAATTCAATGGCGGTTGCATTTTTATGCATTACTCTAGCTTTAGTTTCTGTTATATTGTTTCAATATCAAAATTTTCAATCACTTAAGAAAGAACAAAAGGATTTATATAGAACAAAGAATTCCTTAGAAGCAAAGAAAAGAACTATTTTAAGATTAAATGAGCAAATTATTGACTTAAAAAAGAATATCCATATTTTAAAAAAACAAAATTCAGATTTATATACTGAAAGTGAGGTTCAAAGTAAGTTGAACGACATGCTAGAGAAATCTTATATAGGTTGTAATAAAAGAGATAGATTGGAGTATTATAATCATACTTCACAAACATTAAGACTACATATAGATTTTATGAAGGAAGATGGGAATTGGTATTCAATAAGTGGGTATTGGAACATGAAACCAGAGGCTAACCATTTAACATTTAGTCCAGATGATTTTCCTGAATCAGATGGGTATTTTAAGGTTAATATGTATAGATATTATATTACTAATGATTCAGGATCTGAATATCTCTACAGTTCTATTAATCCAAAATACTCAAATATTTGTGAGAGTTCAATTATTCATATCTATTAGTTAAATTATTTTAAAAAATAACCTATTCATCAGAAAATTAAATAATTTTCTTAAATTTGATTTACTAGATTGATTGCCAGTACAAACAGTGGTGCAATTTTTAGTTTTAAAGCTTGTTTATATCATGTAAAAGTTGAGAGGTGCGCAATCCTGCTACCCTTACTTTTTCTATTTCTTATGCTTAGCATAGAAATCCCTCTTTATTTCCTTTTCTTTGTATTATGAAAAAGATAATTCTATTATTAATTACACTAATAACAATTGTAAATGTTAGTTATGCTTCTTTTCCTGTATTAGAAAACATACAACAAGATATTGTTAAATACTCTGAGATAACTACTTTTTCTGATCCTGAAGATGGTATTTATTCTTTTTTAGGTTTTGTAGTAGGATTTTTAAGTATTTTAGGATATTTTTTACCACTATTATTATTGTTTTCGCCTAACAAAGCGTTTCGAAGAGGGATTTATGTTGGATTATTAACTATGGTCATTTTAATTGTTGGGATTCTTACTTGGTTCATTGCTAGTGGCGGTGAGCTTACCATTATGTGATTAATTCTATTATATACTAATACATCCCGATTAAATATACCTATAGTTCCAATTTTGCCCGTTTTTTCGTTATAGGCCATCACCGATTTTTAGTACTTTTTTTTTAAGATTTGTATAGCCCCTATCAGGTAAAAAAGTAAAGTTCCGTCCAGACCGCAAAAATAAAAGCTAAACCCTTATAATTCAATAGATTATGAGTTTTTCTTAGTTAGGTTGGGCATATAGTTGGACACTTTTGATTATTTTATTTTAGTGGTCATTACGGTCCTTATTTCTAACTTTTTTGAGAAGCTATGTATAGCATAATATTTTTTTTATAAATACTTATTTTTGCTGAATGAAAAATTTATATCTAATATCTGTATTTGTTATTAGTATATTTTTTGTGTCTTGTAAAAAACATGTTACTACTTATGAGATTTTAAAGAATTCGCAGGAAGTGTATAGTAATTTGGAATGTTTGAGCGTTGAGTCTAGCCTTGATTTCAAATGGTTATCTGATCTAGATACATCTCATTATTACAAAAAAATATATTGGATTAAGAACTCTAATGATACTTTGTATGGAGTAGATGTTTTGTCTGAAGATTCTTTTGGAATAAAACTATATCGCCATACCCATGATAGTGTATATACTTTTACCCTTAAAAAGAAAGATAGCACTTATAATGAAGAGGTGTATATTGGATGGCAGACAGAGCGTATGAGCTTGTCACAAGCTATTAATGCTTATAAAAACATTGATAATGACACAATTATTAAAACAAGATTAGAGGATGAGAAAGTAGATAATAAGAGTTGTTATGTAGTTCAGTTTGACTATCCAGATGAGGGCAACGATAAAGATCATTGGATAAGATTCTACATTGATAAAGATTCTTTTCTTCCATTACGAATAGAAAGACATATTTTTCTAGTTGATTTAAACTCTTATGAATATACTAACTTAGAGGTTAAGATTTTATCCTTTGAGGAAAAGGAAATTTTAGGTAAGATTCAGAACTTTGAGATTCCATCATATTTTAATTATAAAAAGAAAGAACCTTGGGTTATGCCAGAATTACTAGAGATAGGATCAGAACTCCCTAATTTTACAGGATTATTAGTAGGAGGAGATAGTGTGGTTATTTCTGATTATATAGGTCATTTTCTGATCTTGGACTTTTGGTATATAGGTTGTTATTATTGTGTTAAGGCCATGCCTTTTATGGAAAAGCTGAAAGAATATTATGGTGATAAGATTACTATTTTAGGAATAAACAATAATGACAAAAACATAGAGCAGTTAAAAGAATTTATTCAATTTAAAGAAGTAACTTACTCAACAATTATTGTTGATCAATCTGTTCCAAGAGATTTGTTTAACATTTACGGTTTCCCTACTATGTGTTTTGTAAATGAAGAGGGAGTTATAGTTGAATATAAATCTGGTTATCGAGATTCATTAGACTATCACTTAATACCAATAATTGATAGTTTATTAAGTTTAGAATAATTATTAGTTAAGTAAAAAACTACTCAATTGAGTGGGTTTATTTTTGTTGGGCTTATTGGTCCTTATTTCGAACTTTTTTATCAGTTTATTTAATAAGTTTGCAATGTGAAGAAAATCTTAAAGTATAATTTAAAAAGATGGAGTTTAGCACATCGATATTATAGAATAACTCGTTTTTATTCATTTTTAAAAAATACTGCTTATCAAGCATTTTTTGTGATAGTAATCTTTGTGTTATTATTAATGGTTGTTAATTATTTTATGAATATTAATTTATTGATTGAACATATTCTTGTAACGTATTCTCCAAAAATAGTTATCTTATTTTTTTTAATTTCAGAATCAATTTTAGGTTTAATTCCTCCTGAAATATTTATATTGTGGTCAGCAAAATCAGGTTCTACTCTTTTATTTTTATTTATTCTAGCAACAGCATCATATATAGGTGGGGTTTTGTCTTACTTTATTGGTATGCGTATATCTTTGATGCCAGCTGTCAGAAAACATGTTGAACGAAAAATAAAACAGCATATTATTAATTTACGTAAATGGGGCGGTCTTTTTATAGTTTTGGGAGCTATATTTCCAATTCCCCATGCAATAGTAAGTATTGGAGCTGGCTTAATTGATTATAAGTTTAAATATTATTTGTTATGGTCACTCTTCCGATATTTGAGATTTGTAATTTACTATATTCTTATCTTACAGGTATTATAATCTTTGGTTAATTATAGATAGAGATAATGAAGTTAATAATTTAACTGTCCGATTTGATCATTAATGGGAAGAAAATTTTCCATCTGTACGTTTGATTTTCAATATTCAATGACTGCTGAAAGTGAAATATACACAATGGGGTCTACATTATTTATAAAATAACAACAAACTAAAATGAAAAAAATACTACTCATATTACTTTGCTTGCCTGTTTGTGTGTGATAGGCCATCAACGATTACCACAGAATTCCCTTTTAAGATTTAGACCACCTCTCCCCATTTAATTAGTCTTAAAATTGATCAAAAACCAATCTTTTTGTACTTTTACACAAGTAAAATTATCCTTATGAAACGAATATTTATCTTTTTATTTTTCTTTTTATCAATTTTTAGTAATGCCCAAAATTGGGAATCCTTTACAGATTCAATTGGTACTTTTTCATCTCCTCGCTCATCTGATCTTAATGGAGATGGAATTATGGATATAGTTATTGGAGGTGGAACAGATAGCTTGTTTAGCAATAATGGGGTAATGGCTTATAACGGAGTTGATGGCTCATTACTTTGGAATAGGTCATCTCGTGATGAACTATTTGGTAGTGCAATTTTTCAGGATTTAAATTCAGATGGAATTAATGATGTAATTATTTCTGGTCGTGCTGCTCAATTACTTGCAATTGATGGATCAAATGGTGCATTACTTTGGGATTTCTTTCCGTTTGGTACTAATCCTTCTGATAGTGGTTTTTATAACTTTTATAATCCTCAATTTATTGATGATGTTGATGGAGATTCATATGATGATATACTTGTTTCAAATGGTGGAGATCATTCTGCCCCCTCTTTTCAATCTAATAGACCCCCTGGTCATTTAATGATAATTAGTGCTCAAAATGGAAATATAATTCAAAAAGCAGTTGTTCCTGATAGTTCAGAGATTTATTGTTCTCCTTTAGTTGCTGATTTAAAAAATGATGGAGATCAATGGGTTTTATATGGTACTGGAGGTGAAAATTATGGCGGAAACTTTTATGCAGTTTTATTAAGTGATTTACTACTTGGAGATATTTCTAGTTCTATTATACTTGATACAGATTTAAATAAAGGTTTTATTGCACCTGCTGCAATCCACCAAACAAGTTCTGGATCTTATGATATTATTATTCAATCATATGATGGATTAATAACAAAAATTGATGGGCAAACATTTTCACCAATATGGACCTATCAAAAATCAGGTACTGAATCTAGTGCAGAGCCAGTTATTGGAAATTTTACAGGTGATTTAACTCCTGATATATTGCTAGTATTATTTAATGGATTTGCACCTGCATTTAATGATTATTTTCAAGTTATGCTTGATGGACAAGATGGTTCAGTTCAATTTATTGATAGCTTAGGAGATATAAATTTTGCGTCAGCAAATGCAGTAGACCTAAATAATGATGGTAGAGATGAAGGAGTCTTTTCTATCACTTATTTTGATAATGGATACTTTACAAATAAAGTTCAATCAATTGATTTTAATAATGACACTATCATTCTACTTGATCAAGTTAGAACAGGAGTAAATATTGCTTCTACACCTTTAATTACTGATTTAGATAATAATGGTTTTTTAGATTTAGTTTATTCAGTTAAAGAAGATAGTTTAAACCCTATGGGTTTGAATGGAATAAATATTTATCGACATGAATTGAATTCTATTATACCTAATTCTGGAATTGCTTGGGGAAGTTATTTAGGAACAAATATGGATGGCGCTTATAATTCTGATCTTACACCGTGCTGGTTTGGTACAATAATCTCTAGCTTTAATAGGATTTTTCCATCTTGTAATGGTTCTTCTGATGGAAGTATAAGTTTAAATCTTGTTGGAACACTACCGTATACTTATTTATGGTCTAATCAAAGTACAGATTCAAGTATTAATAATCTAAATGCAGGTACATATTGGGTACAGGTAACTGATTCGACAGGTTGTTATGAATTAATTTCAATAAATTTACCTGATCCCTATGCTCTCATGTTTGGAGAAATTATTCCACCCTGTCTTGGAGATACTAATGGTACTGCTACTGTAGTTTCATCAGGATGTCCATGTATGTTTACACTTTGTACTTTTTTATGGGATAATGGTGTAACCTCAAGTACAAATTTATCTTTATCTTCTGGCTGGCATAGTGTTGCCATTACTCATGCCAGTGGTTGTGTTGTTGTTGATTCAGTTTTTATTCCATTTGCATACAATGGAGGAATGAGTTCGCATACTGCTTGTGATTCATATGATTGGGATGGTGTGACATATGATTCAACAGGCGTGTATACAAATGTTTATACTGATGTTAATGGTTGTGATAGTACAGAGACTTTAGATCTTACTATAAATAATAGTTCATCATCAACAGCAAGTGCAACGGCCTGTTATTCATATGATTGGAATGGTATGACATATGATTCAATAGGAATATACACATGGATTGGTGTAAATGCTTCTGGCTGTGATAGTGCAGTGACTTTAGATCTTACTATAAATAATGGTTCATCATCAACAGTGATAGTTAGTTCATGTGATTCTTATGATTGGGATGGCATGACATATGATTCAACAGGAATGTATACAAAATTATATACTGATGTTAATGGTTGTGATAGTACAGTGACTTTAGATCTTATAATTAACTACAGCTCATCATCAATAGTTACTGTTTCGGTATGTGATACATCTTTCTTATGGGATGGCATGACATATGATTCAACAGGAATGTATACTAATATTTATACAGCTCTGAATGGCTGTGACAGCACAGTTTCTTTAGATCTTACTATAAATAATAGTTTATCATCAACAGTAACAGTTACAACTTGTGATTCATTTTATTGGGACGGCGTGACATATGATTCAACAGGAATGTATACAAATTTATATACTGATGTTAATGGTTGTGATAGTACAGTGACTTTAGATCTTATTATAAATAATAGTTCATCATCAACAGTTATAGTTAGTTCTTGTGATTCATATGATTGGGATGGTATGACTTATGATTCAACAGGCATGTATACTAACATATATTCAAATTCTCAAGGGTGTGATAGTACACACACACTTAATTTAACAATCAACACTTCAGATACAACAATGATTTCTGTAATATCTTGTGAATCATATTTGTGGAATGGAGCAATATTTGATAGTAGTGGAGTTTATAACTTTATTTTCCCTAATTCCTTAGGATGTGATAGTTTAGTTTATCTTAACCTTTCAGTTATAAATACTGTCGTTGAAATTGTCTCAACAAACAATAATCTTATTGTAAATCCAATTTCAGGAAGTTCTCCTTTTAGTTATGTATGGAATACTGGTGAGAACACTGAACAAATTACCCCAAATATCAATGGTCAATATTGGGTTATCGTTACAGATAATAGTGGGTGTTTTTCAGATACCGTTTTTTATAATGTTACATGGGTTCCTTCAAGTCTAAGTAATTTAAACATTCACAGATTAAATGTATATCCAAATCCATCTAACGATAATTTTTACATTTTATTTGAAAGTATAGTAAATCAAAATATTATAGTTAAGATTATAAATATTGTAGGAGCTGAAGTATATAGAGAAGATAGAAAAGAGTTTATTGGGGAGTATGCTAAACAAATCAGCTTAGAGAATTTTGGTAAAGGAATCTATTTCCTTGAGTTAGAGACCAGTACTGGAATAATAAATAAGAAACTTATTCTACATTAAAGTCCCGTCCAGACCGCAACAATAAAAGATAAACCCTTGTAATCCAATAGATTATGAGGGTTTTTTAATTCTGTTTAACAGTATGTTTAACAGTTTTGACTAGTTTTCTTCGTCTGTTCCTGTGAAATTGATAGTTACTTCAATAGGCTCCATTTCTTCTATTTCTTCATATGCTTTCTTTTTACCAATAGCATAGGGAAGGAGCTTACTTACAGCATTAATGTATTCCGTTGGATTAGTGATTTTATTAAGCATATCGCTTAGTTTGTTTCCATCTATAGCCAAGCCTATTTGTTCTCTTAAGAGCTTTGTAGAGCTACTCATAGAGCCTACAGGCCTTCCTATAGGGTTTCCGCTTGTTCCTTTCTTAAATGGCATATTATATCGTTTAGTATATAATAGAAAAAAGGCTTATCTATTTGAGTTTATTTTATTAAGGACAGTCTTCGCTAAAATAATGTTGAGGGTCTATATTTGTCCAATTTGCAGTTGACCAAGTTGCATCATCTACTTCAATGCAATATAGCTGGTTATTACCTGTTGCAATAGGTGACATATTTGTGTTGTTTCCGTTTCTTAAATTTAGACTTGTAAGTTGATTAGCTTCACAACCTAACCAATTTAAAGAAGAATTGTTACTTATATCAAGACTTGTCAGTTGATTAAAACCACAATGCAATTCAGTTAAAGCAGTATTATTACTTACATCAAGACTTGTAAGTTCAGTAAATCTACAAGTCAAAAAAGTTAAAGCAGAATTATTACTTACATCAAGACTTGTAAGGTTATTGCCAACACAGGCCAAATAAAATAAGTCAGAATTGTTACTCAAATCAAGACTTGAAAGTAGATTATTATTACAATTTAGTAAGGCTAAATTATTGTTATTACTCAAATTGAGACTTGTGATTTGATTGCCATAACAATTCAAAAAAGTTAAAGCAGTATTGTTACTTAAATCAAGACTTGTAAGTTGATTGTATTGACAATGCAATTTTTTTAAAGCAACAAAATTTTCTATTCCTGTTAAATCTTGAATTCCACCCAAACCATTGAGATCAATTTCTTCTAAATACTTTATGTTTTCTGTCAAGACAAAATCATCGAAAATATCATCTAATCCTAAGTTAATTAAATTCTCCTCAAATTTTGTGTCAGGAATATATGTTAGAATACTATCAGGGTGATTGATGTATGTTGTAATTATAGGGTCAATAGGCTGTAAGTCTCCTTCACCACCTCCACAACTTACAAGCAAGAGTGTGATAGGAAGTATGAATATGTAAAGTAGTTTTTTCATTTGTTTGTTAATCTATTGTTTTAAAGTCTTAATAATTATTACTCAAATAATGAACCTTTTTCATTTATCTTATTTAATTCCTTTTGATAAAATTCGATATTTAAATCATCTAAGAATTTTTGAAATGTTTTATTTGACTTCTTATCATCACTTTTTACAATATATTGAGCAAAAATATCTGACCTAACATTGTTCTTATCAGATACAGAAAAATATAATTGCATTACAGACCTACCAGATTTCCAAGCAATGTAATTTGTTTCAAGCGTAGTTATGCCATAAAACACACCATAATCATCTCCAATAGCATTTATAGGACTACTAAACTTATCAATATTCTTTTTCATATCTTTAATACCATTAACTACTCTTACACTATCCCATTCATAGAATTTAGCTCTTGATTTTTCTAAAAATTCTCTAAGGTCATTAAGTTTTTCAAATGGTATTCTGAAGTTAGGCGTATTGCCATACGCATAAATTATAACCTCAGGAATTGCTATTGATTTATCATTTAAATAAAATTTGGTTGACAAAAGAACTTCATTATCCTTTGTAATCTTATTCTTAAAAGAATACTCCTTGATTGTCTTAAATGACTGCCCAAACCCAATTATAGGAATGCAAAGTAATATAAGTAGTAGTTTTTTCATTGTTAATCTATTGTTTAATTATCTCAAACATATCTTCATTTCCAAGATTTATAATTTCTTTCCAATCACTTTGTTTAATTTTTTGAATTTGACCACTTTTCTTGACTTTTACGATTAGTTCGTCATTAGCAAGTGAATATTTCACATCATCAATCTCAACTGTTTTATTTGGTATTTCTTTATCTTGATTGTTTTTCTTTTGAAGGTATGCAAGTATCTCTTTAGAATCTTCGGCATTATCACAGAATGTTAGTATAAAAAACCAAAGGAAGATAGATATAATTAGACCTGCAGTAATTGAACCTTTCACATAAGAAGTGTTAAATAACCCTAAAGATTCTAGTGCTTGTATATCATCTTTAATATCTACCCATAATAAAATGTAACCTAATACTGATAGAGCTAAAACTATATGATTTATTATTCTTTTCTTGACTACTCTATCATTATAGATGTAGAAGAATCGGTGATTAGTTTCTTCTATTTTTCTTCCAAATGTATTCATATTATAATTAGTGTATTAATGTATCGTATTCTTCATAAAATGTTGGATAGGATTTTGTGACAGCTTCTGGATTCTTTATGTAAACCGGTGAAGATGCGATAAGACTTGAAATAGCTCCCATCATAGCAATACGGTGGTCATTATAAGAAAATATTTCTCCACCTTTAACAGGCCCTCCTTTTATATGCATTTCATCTCCAATTACTTGAATTTCGACACCCATTTCCCTCCATACTTTCAAAAGCACTTCAGCTCGGTTACTCTCTTTATGAATAAGCCTACCTACTCCTTTAATAACAGAAACCCCTTTACATGCAACAGCCAAATTAGATAATGGCGGAAACAAATCAGGACAATTAGTTGCATCAAAATTAAAAGCATTTAACTCACTTTTCCTAACACGAATCTTGTTTTTTTCAATAGTCACATCTGATTTTGCTAATCTAAGAGCTTCCAAAATTTTAATATCAGCTTGCTTTGATAAGATATTTATGTCAAATAATGTTATATCTCCAGCAATTGCACCTCCAACTAAATGAAATGCACCACCACTCCAATCTCCCTCATTCTTGTATTTAATTCCATGATAATGTTGACCTCCAGGAACAGAGAATTTTATATAATTATCATGACTAAGTTTTACTCCGAATTGAGCCATAATTTCGATAGTCATATCAATATAAGGCTTGCTTTGGAGATCTATAACCTCTAAAAGACTTGACTGGGTAACTTTAGGTAAAGAAATTAATAATCCTGTTAATACTTGAGAGCCTAATCGACCATCTATTGATATTTTTCCACCTTTTAAAGGTCCTTTTACATGAATTGGTAATAAACCGTTATTCGTCCTTATTTCTACCCCAAGAAGACTCAAAGAATTCTCCAAGGTTAACATAGGTCGATTTTTAAGAGAACCTTCTCCAGTTAGTGTAATATCTTCTGAAAACAATGAAGCAATTGGAGTTAACATTCGAATTCCAAGTCCAGATTCCCCAACATTTAATTCAGTTTTTCTTAATTTACCTCCTGGTGAAATCCATATTTCTGTTTTTTTTCTCGTAATAGTTGCTCCTAAATTAACTGCAATTTCTAATACTGCCTCTACATCATCACAAAAACAAGAATTTGTAATATGAGTGTCCCCATCAGCCAATAAAGCAATAGCAATAGCCCTCTGCATATAACTTTTTGATGAAGGACATTTTAGTATTCCCTGATACAACTTATTATTTTCTAATTTCTTCATTTATTTTACAAATTGTATTAAAGATTTTATTTTCCTGTTAAAGCTATTATAATTTTTAATCTCAATCATGATATATCTATTTAGCTGTTTAAGATAAGTTCTTGCTTGTTAATAGATTCTTGATGAATGGATTTAAAAATAGATTTCACAAATTCATCACTAAGATCTAAACTACGACCTTTAATAAATCTTGATTGCAAAATTTCATTCCACCGATTAGTCTGTAGAATAGTCATCTGATTCTTTTTCTTGTAATTACCAATCTCTATAACACAAGACATTCTATCAGCAAGAATAGTAAGTAATTCTTTATCATGTTTATCTATTCTATGTCGTAAGTCTTCTAAATCACTTAAAGAAACATTATCTGGCTTTATTTTTCTTCTAACTAATTCTTTTAGTATTTTTTTGAGATGTTTTGGGGTTATTTGTTGATTAACATCACTCCATGCTTCTAATGGATTACAATGAGCTTCTATCATTAAACCATCCATATCTAAATCCATTGCTTTCTGAGAAATAGTAGTAATTAACTCTCTTGTCCCACCAATATGACTGGGGTCACATATTATTGGAAGTTGAGGGATTCGTCTTTTAAGTTCAATTGGTATTTGCCATTGAGGTATATTTCGGAACTTTGTAGTCCCATAACTTGAAAAGCCTCTATGTATAGCTGCAATCCTTGTAATACCTGATTGTTGAATTCTTTCAATTGCACCAATCCATAATTCTAAATCAGGATTGATTGGGTTTTTAACTAAAATAGGAATATCTATCCCTTTAAGTGAATCTGCAATTTCCTGAACAGAAAATGGATTCGCTGAAGTTCTAGCTCCTATCCACAAGATATCTATATCTGATTTTAAAGCCTCATATACATGCTGTTTATTTGCTACTTCAACAGCAATAAGCATTCCTGTTTCTTTTTTCACTTGTTTTAACCACTCTAAACTCTTACTTCCAACACCTTCAAATAAATTTGGGCGGGTTCTTGGCTTCCAAACTCCTGCTCTATAAATATTAATCCCTAACTCCTTTAATTGATGAGCTGTATTTAATACTTGTTCTTTTGTTTCTGCACTACAAGGGCCAGCAATTACAAAAGGATGATTTAATTTAAAATCATCTAACCAGTTGTTCATTTCTCTACTTTTTTTTATTTTCATGTTCTGTGTTTTTTAGTATTTCCTTAATTCTATTTGTATTATCTAAAATAGAATACAAATTAGACCAATTGTTATCATTAATAATTTCTTTTAAGTTATTTAAATTCAAAATATATTCTTCAATAGCAAAAACTAAATTCTTTTTATTCTGTAAAAAAATTGGAGTCCAAGTTTGTGGTGAGCTTTTTGCTAATCTTACTGTAGATTCAAATCCACTACCGGCTAAATCAAAAATATTTCTTTCATTTTTTTCTTTTTCAATCACAGTTTTTCCAAGCATAAAAGAACTTATATGAGATAAATGCGAAACATAAGCTACATGTGTATCATGTGATTCTGGATCCATATATATAATATTCATATCTAATAATTTGAACATCATTAATGCTTTTTTACTTATTTTTTTATCAGTCTTTTCAATTTCACAAATAATATTTGTCTTATTAATATATAGACCTTTTTTAGCTGCATCTGGACCTGAAAATTCTGTTCCAGCCATTGGATGAGTAGCCAAAAAGTTTTTTCTCTTGGGATGGTCCAACAATAATTTACAAATAGGGTCTTTTGTTGAGCCAACATCGAAAACTAATGTGTCTTTATTAATTGAATCTAAGATTTTAGGCAATACAAATAAGGCTTTATCTACTGGAATTGAAACAATTATTATATCAAAAATTGATAGTTCTTCCATATCAATCAATTCATCTATTAAACCTAACTCAATAGCACGTTTTTGATTTTCCTCTGAAATATCAAATCCATAGATTCTAGATTTTGGATAAATAGATCTAAAATCTAAAGCAAAAGACCCTCCCATCAAACCTAAACCTACAATTGCTAATTTCATTGTTTCCATCGTTTTATTGCTTCCTTAATTTTCTTCTCATCAATACATAAAGAAAATCTAATATAACCCTCTCCATTACTTCCAAATATTGCTCCAGGTGCAATAAAAACATTCTTTTTAATTAAAATACTGTCAATAAATTTTTCGGAGTTATTGACTCCTTTCGGAAGTTTAGCCCAAACAAACATACCTTTGGCCTCTTCATCAAATGCACATTTCAAAATCGATGCTAATTCCCAAATCAATTTTCTTCTTTTTCTGTAAATTGTGTTTAAGTTATCGAACCAATTTTCATCTAAATTAAGTGCTTGTATTGCTCCCTTTTGTATTCCATAAAACATTCCTGAGTCAATATTACTTTTCACTTGTAAAACTTTTGAAATATTATTTTCTGAACCCAATAACATTCCTACTCTCCAACCAGAAAGATTAAATGATTTACTCAAAGAATTTAATTCCATACAATTCTCTTTTGACCCTTGAACTGACAACAAACTAATGAACTCATTATTTAAAATAAAACTATAAGGATTGTCATTAATTAATAAAATATTGTGTTTTTTAGTAAAGCTAACTAGTTTAGCAAGCTGATACAAATTAGCAGAAGAACCTGTAGGCATATGAGGGTAATTAATCCACATAATTTTAACTTTAGACAAATCAAGTTTTTCCAAGTCAGATAAATTTGGAAACCAGTTATCTTCTTTTGATAAATCATAAAAAATTGGTTTTGCTTCAACCAATCTAGTGATAGATAAATATGTTGGATAACCAGGGTTTGGAATCAATACTTCATCTCCAGGGTTTAAAAATGCTAAGGAAATATGCATAATTCCTTCCTTGGAACCCATTAATGGTAATACTTCATTTATTGGATTAGATTCGACATTAAAGAATTTTAAATAAAAATCAGAAATTGCTTGACGCAATTCTAATAAGCCTTGATAACTTTGATATTTATGAGCACTAGCATCAACTAAACTAATTTTCAAAG